>Ga0209770_10000080_pt1 | contig 55079 bp, 39 predicted proteins | sample LauGreSu1BDMLBDD_2_FD_187572 | JGI IMG/M metagenome (GOLD analysis project Ga0209770, IMG submission 187572) | Freshwater lake microbial communities from Lake Michigan, USA - Su13.BD.MLB.DD (SPAdes) (version 2) | ecosystem: Environmental > Aquatic > Freshwater > Lake | place: Lake Michigan, USA... | reverse complement strand
ATAAAAAATAAAAATGAAAGAGAACCTATATATAATATAGCTGATAATATAAAAAAAATATTAGTTAAATTACAAAATGAAAATAATAGACTTAAAATAATTAATATTAAAAAAATCAATAAAGATTTGTTTTTATCTGACAAACTATCATCAACTTTTATGAATAATATTAAAGAATCAATAGATAATATTATAAAGACTAATAATATTATCAATGATAATATAAGTATATATATAGAATTAATAAATGAATTAATACAAAATTTAACAGATTTACATTCACTATGTTAATTTGAATTATAATAATAATATAAGATACATAAGATTATATACAATTTTATAATATTATAAAACATTTTATAATAGTATAATAAGACAAAAATGGCTAATGCAGCTTTATATAATTTATTAGTTTTAAATGATCAAGATCAAGAAGCATTATTGATTAATAATACTTCTTTATTAGATAATATCAGAATAATAAAACAAAATAATATTAGAAAACTTGACCAAGAAATATTTGGAATTAGAAAAAATTTATTAAAACTACAAAATCAATTATTAACAATTGTTGATAATACTAAATTTGAGGAAATAAAAAATAATATATTAGATTTAACGAAAACTCTTGATAATAGATTATCAAAATATAATGAATTAATTCAGCCTACTTTCGATGATATGTCAAAATCACATTTTTTATTTTTAAATAATCAATATAAACCATTTGTAGAATGTTCTATGAATTATTTAAAAACATCTATAAATACAAAACCTTTATTTGGATCATCAATAGAAATAGCTGTACCATCAGAAGGAAATTTTTTAAGTGATATGGCTTTACATTTACAATTATCAGAATTAAAACCAGAAAACAGTTTAGATAAAGTTAGATATGCTGATTTTTTAGGCCATCGATTAATAAAAAAGATACAATTAGTAATTAATAATAATATAATAGATGAATATACAGGAGAATTTTATAATGTATATTATAATATATTTTTACCAGATCATAAAAAAAAAGCATGGTTAGCATGTATTGGTCAAGAAATGCCAGTAGAAGCAATTTTAATACAGGACCCAATTAATGATAATTTTAGAGAAAAAAAATATATATATTCTGGATACCAAACATTAAAGTTTTCTCAAGAACAAATTGATTTATATATACCTCTATTATTTTGGTTTAATATAAATAAAAATGAAGCATTCTTAAATAATTTTCCATTTGGTAGAATTGTTATTAAAGTAGAATTTGAAAATATTTCTAATATTGCAACATGTTTAGATGTTGAAAATGATATATATCATGAAAGATTTATTACACCTGTTTTTACTGAATGTGAATTATATTCTAATCATATTTATATTAATCAAGATATACAGGATCTTTTTATTTCTCGATTAGGTTTTACATTAATAAGAACACATCTACAAATTAATAAAATATTAAATACAAATAAAGATTTAATACATTTAGGATCTGAATTAAAATTTCCTGTAGAAGATATTTGTATATATGCAAGACCAGATATTAATGAATCTGGAATAGACAGTTTAAATCTTTGGTACAAAAATAGTATTCAAGTATTAAGAAATATTAAAGTACCTGTTATGTTTAAAACAGGTAATATAGATCAATTAGGTACAAATAATATAACATATTATGATAGTACACCTTTATTTAATTCTATGGCATTAAGAGTAAATAATGGATCATTACATGGCACAGATACTCCTTTATTTTATCAATCATATATTTCATTAGTATCTGGAAATAATATATCAAGCAATAATAATAATATGTATTATTTAGCATATAATTTATATCCAAGATCATTTCAACCAAGTGGGTATGTTAATATGTCAAGAACTAGAAATATAACATTTCAATATTCATCTTCATTAATTGAGGCATGGAATCCTGTTAATTTATATATTCATGCAACTGCTATCAATTTTATAGTATATAATAATAATACAGCTATGTTAAATTTTTCACAATAAAAAAAATATTAAATATAAAATTATTCTTTATACATATATATAATAAATATACATATATGAATAGATCTATTATCATATCAGCAGAAAAATTAAAACATAATTTATTAAAAAAAAAATTATTACATGAATATGTTAATGCTAATTTACATAGATTAAATAGTATAATTGATCAAACTTATAAAAATAATCAAGATGTTGTATATGTACGATTACCAATATCTTTTGATATTCCAGATAATATAAATCAAAAAGATTTTCAAGTTGAATTATATTATAATTTAATAGATATATTAGAATCTAAAGGATATCAAGTAAATTTAAAAATAGAAGAAGATAAAACAACTATTAAAATACGATGGAAAACAGATGATGATTCAAATTTATCAAAAATGAAAAAAAAAATTAAGGATCTCATGTATAATTAGCATGAAATATTTATATCAAAAAGTTTCATCTTCAAATTGGCATTGTAAATCAAAAGCGATTTGCAAATCAATTGCAAGTTGTTCTGATCTGTAATTTTCAACTGCCTTTTTAGCAGCATCAGCTTCGTAATTACCATTAAAAACTTGTTTTACAGCATCTTCTAAGCCTTGTGAGTCAATTATATTCCATTCAGGATTGAATAAAATCATATCTTCACGGAATTTGTTAATAATGAGTCTTTGTTCAAAGAAAGTTTTCCAGTACACCTTCTTTTCAACCGAATTCAAATGATCAACATTCATTGTTAGTAATTATAATAAAAAAAAATCAATTTTTTTTTTATAAAATATAATAAATTATATTAAATTATATTTAAGTATATTAATTTAATTCTTCAACAGTTGGAACTTTTGTATCTTCTTCAGCTGCTTTTTGTTTAGCTACTTCATTTTCAAATAATTTTAAATAATGTTGATAAATTCCAAAAATTTGACCAAAATTATCAATCGATGTAGGAATACGTTGAGTACCTTCTTTAAATATTAAAACAATAAATCCAAGTTCTTGTGCAGATAATTCTTGATATGAACGATTTTCATTAAGCGCTGATAAAACACCCTCTAATCGCTCATTGATAGTGGCAATATCTTTATATTCATTTACTTTAAATACGCCTTTTTTAGAATAAAAATCAATTAATTCACAAACAGCAGTTACTAATTGCTTATTTAAAGTAAGATCAGTTGGGGTTTTAGTTTCACTCATTATAAAATGAAATCGAATTTAAATATAATTATTATATATAAATATATTTTGTAATCTTTAATTACAAATTTAAATTAACATATGTCTGTATTATTACCAACAAAACCAGTTGGTTTAAATATAAATCCAGGCAGTGGAACTTCAACTGAAAATACTTTTGCTGTTGATGGTAGTGGTTTATACATATTTGATAATAATGGTCCTAATACAAATGTTACTTTAAAAACAAATAATGTAACTGCTTTATTTGTAGATAATAGACAGAGGATTGGTATACATTGTATTAATCCCACAAGTAGATTAATGATCAATGATGAAAATGGAGATTGTATACGTTTAATTTATAATAATAATATTAATAGCAATTATGCATATATTAAATTAGGTCAGGATGGATCATTAATATTAGAACCTTATGAAAATTCATTTGTTAATATTAAATCAGTAGGTAATACGACTGGTTTAAAACTTAATGATAAAATTATTTTTTCATCTGCAGATCAATTAAATTATACTAATATAAGTACTCCAGGTAATGCTGAAGGAAATAAATGTTTAGTATTAGATGGTTCAAGATCAGCATCTGGTATAAATAGTTTAAATGTGGATAATTTAGTAGTTAATAATACATTTTCTTTAAATATTGATTCACCTAATTACGCTTTTACAATAGCAAACAAAACTGGAAATTGTCTTAAATTAATAAATAAAACTCATTATACAACATTTTCTGTTTTAGATTCTGGTATTTTAAATATTTATAATTCTATGAATACAATTGAATTATTATGTGATAACAATAATAGTTTAATATATCCTTTAAAATTAACAACATCAAATAATTTAATTAATTCCGGAGTAGGTATAGAATTTAATACATATAATATTAATAATATTAAAAGAAATATGTCAACTATAGAAACTATTATAACAAATAATGAAAATAATAATGAAAATTCTATAATTAAATTCAATAATATGAATAATGGTAATTTATCTAATACAGTTACTATCAGACAAGATGGTTATATATTATGTAATACACTTATGGAATTATCAGATGCTCGTAAGAAAAAAATTATTAAAAAATCTAATTATAATGAATCTTTAAAAAAAATTACTAAAATTAAAACATATGATTTTACATACATTGATGATTCACAAAATAAAATTCATAAAGGTATTATGGCACAAGAATTGCATAAAATTATACCATCTGCTGTTAGTATTGGTGAACATTATACAATCTCTAATAAAGAATTAATAGGTTATTTAATAGATTGTATAAAATCTCTTAGTGAAACTATAAATAATATTAAAAATAAGATATATGAAGATAATTATATTATGATAGATAAAGAAAGATAAAGAAAAATATAGATAAAAATGATAAAAATGATAAAAATGATTAAAAGAACAATATATTACATTACAATAGGTGCACTAAGATCAGGATATTTCATATTTAATTTAAGAATTTCATATAATTGTTGTAAATTTCCAAATGATACTTTTTGCATTATGATTAAAATTATTGATATAAATAATAATATATATAATAAATATAATTGATTTGTAATATAAGATATTTCTTCATCTTTTTTTTTTAAAAGATGTTTTAAATTTTGATTTGCTGAATATAAATATCTGTTAATATTTATTCCCTCCATATATTTTGTTTTTAACTGTTCATTTATAGTACAATTATCTTCTTCTTGTATTAATTCATTAACAACATTATCAAAACTCTCTATTTTTTTTGGTTTACTCATTTCTAAATAATAGTTTTCATCAAATGATAAATAATCATTATCAAAATTTACACTATCATAACCATACATTTTAAAATTAAAAAGATATTTAAAATTAAATTTATTTCTATAATTATATTTAATACTAAGATAATATATTAAAAAAATATTATATATGGATTTTAAAGAACAAAATATTTTATTTTTAAAAGGTATACATTTGCAAGATTTAATTCAAATTGAAGATTTATATCAAAAAGAATTATTAAATAGTTTAGAAAATAATGTAAATGAAGTAATTTATGATAAAATTGCAAAACAATTTACAAAAATAGAAAATTGGAGAAAAACAACAAATATTAGATGTTGGTATTGTAGTTTAAAGTTTAAAAATATACCATGGTTTATAATTGAAAATACAAATTCTACACCTGATGGTATAACTTATGATATTAATGGTAATTTTTGTTCATGTGGTTGTTTATTAGGTTATATAAATAGAAATTATAATAAAAGAGATGATTTTGATATATATAAATCAGTTTATAAATTATATAAAATTATTTATAATAAAAATATTAAAGATATTATTGAATCTCCGTCAAAATATATATTAAAAATTTATGGCGGTGATGCAAGTATAGAAGAATATCAAAATGAAATTAAAAGAATTAATAAATTAAATATAAATAATGGTTATTAAATATAAATTAATAACTATTATTTATGTTTGAATCTTTTTTTAATAAATTTCAACCTAAATCAAAATATTCTTTAATTCCTATTACAAATCTTATTCAGATTAATGGATATAATATAAATACAAATTATAAAATACCAAAATGTCAAAGATCTTTAGATAATAATAGAATACAAGAATTAAATGAAAATTTAATAAAAAAATTTAATCCAGTTACACCATTATATTTTTGTATATATAAAAATAAAAGATATATTATTGATGGACAACATAGATTAAATTGTTATAAGAAATTATTATTAGATAAGAATTTGAACAAAATTATTAATAATAAAGAAATACCAATTATTGATATATTTATTAATAATGAAAATGAAATAGATTATTATTTTAAATTAATCAATGATACTATGCAACTTAATAATATATGGTTAGATAAAAATGAAGATAAAAAAGATTTAATAACACAAACATATAATCATTTTATTACTAAATATCCAAATTCTTTTAAATATAAAGGTAAAAAACGACCATATTTATGTAATAATAATTTTTTAAATCAATTAACAGAATTTTATGATGAAAATAAAGAGAAATTAAATATAAATAATTCTCAAATATTTATTAATATTATTGAAAATTTAAATATGAAATATTCTAAAGAAAATTGTGATTGGTTTCCATCTAAAGGTAAAACAAAAAATAGCAATATCATTGAAATATTACAAAAGAATAATTGTTTATATTTAGGGTTATTACCCAATAAATGGCCAAATCATATTATTAAATATCCAGAAAATAATAATGAAGAAAATATTACACTTACATTTAGAAATAATATATGGTTAAAGTATTGTGGAGAAGTATATAAAACTAAATGTTTATGTTGTAATTCACGTGAAATATCTATATATAATTTTGAATGTGGTCATATATTATCAAAAAAGAATGGAGGAGAAATTTCTATAGATAATATAGTACCAATTTGTTCATTTTGTAATAGATCTATGGGATCTACACATATGTTAAAATACATGGAAAAAAATAATTATAAAATATTATTTAATAAAAATAAAGATTTAATATAAGGATTTAATATATAATTTAACAAGATTCTGATAATGTATATGCCATATATTCAAATGGATGTTCATATTTAGAATTATTTTTTGTACATTTAACTGAATTATAAGTACTATCTATTTTACATTCATAAATGAGCCCATTTCTACTATATACATAATCATCGGTATCTGGATTTGTTCTATCATTGTTTGTTTTTTTTCGAACTTTTTCAAATTTATTATATAATAAATATTCATTAATATCTTCAGGAAATAATCTTTGATATACATGAATTCTTTCATGTATTAATATAGTGACTAAATTATTATTATAAATATTATCTTTATTCAATATTATTATATCTTTATGTGTATGAGGTAACCCAAATTCATAATCATATAAATTACTAAATCCTATTCTCCATGCAATATTATCTAATTTATGCGGATAAAACCCTTTACATTTTATTTTATTTAATTTAGTTTGTGCAATACTAATTGCATTAGTTAATATATATTTTTCATATATATTTATATCATAAAAATATTTATATAAATTATTTAAAAATTGTTGTTTATCTTTTATTCGTCTTAATTTAAGATTATCATTATTCATATTTGTATAATAATAATAAAATGTATCATTCAATAAATATAAAATATCATTTGATGAATAAAAAATTATTTTATTTACTTTATTTTTATATACATTTTTATTAATGATAAATAATTTACTAAAAAATAATATTAATAATATACTTATAAATATTATCATATTTTAATTAAAAAAATATGAAATGTTATGATAGTTTACATATAACATTATCTATATTATTTATAATATTTTTAATATTTATTAATTATAAATTATGTTTATGTAATACTATAAATAAATTAGATGATATAGATTATATTATAGAACCTTTTGCAAATTTTGCATACAGCAACACATATGGTACAGCATTAAATAAACAAACATCAAAATATTTATTTGCTTGTATAGGTACAGATGAAAAGAATACTATTAAAATTCTAAATCAATATTATGTACCTGGAGATGGTTCATTATGGAGTAATGCTGTAAATTATGCTAATTCTCCAGGGTCTGGTCAACCACCAACGCATGTAGTAGATATAAATACTGATTCTACTTGGGGTCAATCAGGAACAGGAGATTCTGTTCCAGGTATTTTGTGTTATAATAATAATGCAACTATATTTGAGAACATGGGTACAAATGGAAACAATGATAATGCTAATAGTTATGGAGGTGGTATTAATAGTAGACAAAGTGTTTTAGAACTTCGACCAGAAGATATTACCGCTGAAAATTTTGCAAATAAGAATTGTACTAAAGAAAATTGGTATTTATTTAGATATCAACGTGGACGTCATTATATATATGCTGTATTTAAACGAAACCCCTGGATAAGTGATTTAACATGTTGTAGTGATTCAACTGTACAAAGAAATGGATGTAATGATAATTATGTCGATTTTAATGGAAATCAATGTTCTCAATACATGCAAACTTATTGTAATAGTAATAATATTACTGATAATAAATGTATAACATGGTGTGCAAATAATAATAATAAAAATAATTGTAAAAACTATAAAAATAGTTATTGTAATAATGCTAATAATATATCAAACTCTTATGCTTTTTGTAGAGATTGGTGTAAATCATCAGATTCAAATCAATCTTGTGATACAGGTATTATTGAATATTGTAATAATAATCTTAATAACTTAGATTTATGTGCATGTATGCAAAAAAATAATATGTATGCCGCTACTCAGAAAACAGATACAGATAAAGTTTTAGAAAATTTAAAACCTATTTGTTATAGTAAAAGATGCGCTGAAAATGGTTACATTACTTCAGCTATGAAATCGCTTGCAACAACATGTCCAAGATGTTATCAAAGTATAGAGATACAAAAACTACAAGCAGGCGGTAAGATAGATTTAAATAATTTTGTACAATCATGTGAACTTATAAATAATAATATCAATACACCTTCAAATCCAACATTAATACCTAAATCAACTTCCAATCAAAAATCACAAACCACATCAAATACACAATTATCTAAATCTAATTTGTATAAACAAAAATTACGTAGTATATGTCCTATACTGTAATAAAAAATAAAATAATTAAAAAAAAATAATATAATATAAATAATATATATAATATACATAATAAATATATAATATATTATAATGGGAGCTACTAAATCGAAAGCAATATCCGTTAGTAAGATTACAAAAAATGCTCTTACAAATGTCATACAAAAAAGCACACAAGAATGTAAATCAATAAATAATAATAATCAAATTATGAGTTTTACAAAATTTACATGTGGAGGTGATCTAGATATATCAAATTTAAATCAATCTATTTCTGTAACACAGAATTTTTCTTGTGCACTAAATTCACAACAAAATAGCGAATTACAATCTAAATTAAAAGAAGAAATAAAAAATAATTTAGAATCAACTGCAAAAGGTCAGGCTATTGGTGAAATAGATTCATTATCTATGGCATATACTACCTCTATTAATAATATTGTAAACAATATTGATATGACACAAATATCCTCCTGTGTAGCAACTTCTATACAAAATCAAAATATTGAAGTGAATGGATTTAAAGTGAAAGGTAATTGTAATATACATAATATAAATCAAGAAATAATATCTAATCAAGTTGCTAAATGTTTATCAGCAAATGATGCTGCAAATAAAGCAATTGCAGATATGCAAAGTTTATTAGATAATGATTTAAAATCAAAAAGTGTAGGTATGGATTTAGGTATGATATTTATTATTTTTATTATAATTGCTGGTGTATTATTAATAGCATTTAAAGGAGGATCCTCTATTATAACTAATCCTAAATTTTTGTTGTTGATATTAGCTATAATATTCGCAGGCACAATGTTTGGTTCAGAATATTATTCCTCAACATAATATTAAATTAATTTATTTAATAAATTAATTTATTTAATAAATTTAATAAATGCAAAAATTTGCATAAAACTATCTGCTAAATCATCTATATTTTTTGCTTTTATATTATTAATAACATATCTTAATTTAAATATTTTTAAAAAATATAAAAAATTACTTTTTGTATGATTTTTATTTGCCAAATAATTATTAGAATATTTTTGAATAAATAATGAATGTTTTAAATTATCATTAAAATATATTTTATTTTTATATGATGGATTCATAATAATAATCTCATATAAATTTGAATCATATTTACTAAATTCATAAATTATTTGATTATATATAGCATTTGCATTATAATTGGATGATAATTGATATTCTATAAGCATGTAAATTTTTGTAATATTTCTATCATTTATAGTTTTATTTATAATTAATTTTAATGATTCCATATATTTTTTTAAACTTTTAGATCTATCTATAATATTTGTATCTTTTAATTTTTGTCCTGGTATTAGATCTTCTACATTATAATAAATATATTCTATAATATTATCTATTTGTTTATTTGTATTTTTTAAATTATCATATATATTTATAATATTTGAATTTTTAATATTATCAGTATTGAATAAATTTTTATAATCATGATTATAATATATAAAACTAGTAGCTAATGATTTATTAGCTACATCAAATGATAAATAATACATAATTATAAATCTTTATTAATTTAATATTAATTTTAATTGATATTTACTCTATAATTAAATTATATTTAAAACTATATTATTAAATTTTAAATATAATTTTATATTATTTATATATTATTTATATATTAAATATGAATGAAGATAAGTTAGACAATGATCTCTCTGATGTATGTGATTTATTAGGTATGTCTACTATATTTAATAAAGAAGAAATTAAAAATGATATTAATTTAAAAACAGTAGAAAAAGAATTTATTAAAAAATCTTTAGATATTGAAGAAGTTGATAAAGATAATGATTTATTATCATATAATCCAATTAATGAATATAAAAATTTAATTAATGAAATATCTACTACAACTGAAAGTGCTAATGAAAGTAGTAGTGATGATGATATATCTGAATATAATGACATAATAGAATTTACTAAACCTACTAAACCACCTTTAAAATCATATGATGATGATGATTTTTCATATAAATTAACACAAGAACAACAAAATCAAAAGATTGTTGATAAAGTTTTAAATTTTGAAAATAATGATAATGAGAATTTTAATATAGATGATGAAAATAGAGAAGATATGAAATTAACATTATTAGAAAAAATAGATAATTTAACTGAAGAATTAGAAGATGATGGTGTTAATCTTAGTAAAATACCAAAAGTTGATTATACTAGCGATTTAGAAAAAATAGAATATGTCGCTAAATTATTAATGTTAAAATCAAATCGAAACAGATATAGTAATTTAGGTGAAGAATTTATATTAGCTATAGCAGGAGGATTAGAAATCTTATGTGATGGTAAACGTGATTTTTTAGGAGTTAAACCTAATCTAGTAGGATATTCTGATGTTGTCAAAGTTAAATTACGAAGGGTAAAAAATGATACTAGTCAGATAGTATCTAATGTGGTAGAAAAATATGAAATGTCTCCTATAATGACATTATTAATTGAACTAGTACCTAGTTTATTTTTACATAGTCGTAGAAGATCTAATCAAATTTATGATAATTTATATAATGATTTAAATGATGATATTAGTGAGATACGTAAATTTAATTCTTAGTATTTATATTTAATTTAAAATTGAATATATAAATAAGATATTATAAATAAGATATAATAATATCATTAAATAAGTTGTATAATGTCAGAATTATTATTGCAATCAGTAAATGCCATTAATACAAATAAATCATATAATGTAGAATTATCTGACTTATCATTAGTAATTATTACAGTAGCTGCTAAAATTACAAATCTTAAATTTGATGTGCAAGTTTTAATTAATGATATATTAAAACTTATTGAAAATGATAATAATACAGAATTAAAAAAAAATACAGAATTAGAAAATATTACTAATATAAATACTCAAAAAAAATTTATTTTACATGAAGATATTATTAGAATTGGATGTAATTATGGAGAATACAAATCTGATAAATATATTGAATTAACAACAGTTGTAAAAAAATCAAATAGAGGTAGAAAAAAGAAAGAAAAAAAAGTATCTAATAGAAAAAAACAAGGAAATGGAAAGTACTTTAATAGTCAAATAACATTTACTATTTTAGATATTATTGATAAAACTAAATTTTATCATATTAAATTATATACAAATGGAACTATCCAGATTCCATCTGTCTGTAATGAAAATATTGACTCAGTACATTATTTAATTGATCATATTATAGATATTTTAAATAATTTTGATTATATTAAAATTAATAAAGAAGATAACCTTTATATTAGTTATGATAATACTAGATCAACCATGAGAAATTATAGTTTTTCGCCAATTGATAAATTATTACAAATTGATTTAAAAAAATTTAATTCAATCATTAAAAATTTTAAATATTATTGTGATAATATTCAATATATTGAAAAAAAAACATCAAGTGATCATGACTGTATTAATGCAAATATATATGATAAATATTATGATGAATTAACAATATTTCCAATATCACAAATAAAATTTAGTGTAGAAAAAAATGCAGGGCTTGTAATTAAATTTCATACTCCTATAGAAACAAAAAAAACTAAATATACAACTGCAATTATATTTGCAAGTGGGAAATTTTCTTTATATGGCTGTAATGATAAAATCCAAGCAAATATTATTAAAAATATTTTATATATATTAATTTCAATTTCTAAAGATGAAATTATATATACAAAATAAAATTGTAAATAAATACTAAAAAATAATAAAATTGTAAATAAATACTAAAAAATAATAAAATTGTAAATAAATACTAAAATTTAATATTTGTTTATTTTTTTATATAAATATTATAATATTATTATAGACATCCATTTTCATATAAACTATCTAATAATAAATATAATATTACCATAATAATACCAGATATAATTATACCTTTTTCTGTAATGCCATCACAACTATGATCATATGAATTATTAAAAAAATTGCCTAATATATTTTCAGCATATACATCTGAATTTAATATTATAAATATAACAAATAACATTCCAGCTAATTTTAATTTCATAGTATCATATACTTTAGAACATACATGAAATAAATCTCCTTTATTTTTTGATTTATTAAAATCTTTTACTGTAATTGGTTCTGAATCTATATAATCCATATTTTCAATCTTTATATTTATTTAGTTTAAATTATAATATAATATATATATAAAATATAAATTTAATAATAAATGTAAATTTTTTCATTTATAAAATTATTAAATTTATAAATATCTTTATTTATACTTATAAAATTTAATAATATTTGTTGTTTAAAAGGATTAGTAATATCATAATAAAATATTTCAAGTAAATCTTTATATATATTTTTTTCTATTATCAATTTATTATTATCACAATAATAAGATTTTTTTGTAGAATTGCATAATGTTAAATCTATGATATTTTGTTTTGTATTGGGGTTTTTATATATAATATTATTTATAAGTAATTTATTAATTTCTTTTATAAATTCCCGTTTATTAAATTGTAATATATTATATAAATATAAATTATCAAATTCAAATCGAGTATTATTAATTTTATCTAAGCATAATTCTTTAATTTTTGATAATGATTGATTTTTATTATGATCAATCATATTTTTTAATAATAACATAATATTTGCATATATTTGTTGTTTAATATTATTATAATTTTCCTTTATATTATTAATTAAATCATAAATAATTTTATTTGATTTTGTAGTTAATATTAGATTAATATCATTTTTATTAAATTCAGATATAATAAGTTTTAATTTATTTCTTATATTAACATTCTTTATTTTTTTTAATATATCTACTATATGTAATTTTAATAAATTATATAAATTAGTTTCATATATAGCTTTATTAATATTTAATTGTCTATTATCTTTAATAATATTTGTATCATTTATAATACTATTAATGATTAATGGATTATATTTATAGTATTTATAATAATTTTTATATAATGAAAATTTTTTGATTTCTAATATATCCATTATATAAGATTTATCATTATTATATTCTAAATTAAAATCACGACATATTATATCATCTATATTAGATTTTCTAACATTATTTAAGTTCAATATATTTAATACATTATTATATCTTGAATCTATTATTTTAATACTTTCTTGAATTTCAATATAATCAGTAAAATATATATTTAAATTATTACATATCATACCTATAATTTTATTGTTATTTATAATAAATTTTTGAATTCTTAAATATTTATATGGTTTATTTACATTTTCATCATTTATTTTAAAATATAATTGATCATTTGATTTACTTTTATTTAATACTATAATTTGATTCAAGTAATCTTTATAAAATACATCTGAATAATCAATTCGATTTGTTTTAAATATAAATTTATTAATATCAGTAATAAATTGCAACACATCTTTATAATAGATATTATATAATTTAATTTTTATAGGATTATAATCATAAGTTTTAGAATTTAATATATTTTTATAAGATATTGTATTTAATAATGTATTGTCAATATTTAAATATATATATTTATCTTTTTTATTAATTTGTAATAAAATACTATATATTTCTGATTTTTTATTTAAAAAATATTTTACAATTTTATATGTTCCATTATTAAATAATATAAATTTATTAATAAGATCTAATGAGATATTATCATGTTGATTTATATTTTCTATTGATGTCTTTAATATATTTTTTATTTTAGATATTATTAAATCATCATAACTAAATGAAATTTTATATAATTTATTATTTTGATAATATTCTTTATAATTTAATTTAAGAATAGGATAATAATGTATTATATTATGTATTTTTCTTTTAACTATTAATACATATTTATAATCACTTGAAATATATTCTGATGCATTTTTAATATTATTACTTATTAGTAATTTTAATTTACTATCATTTAATATATCTATATCATTTTCTTCTATAATAATATATATAAATCCAAAATATTTAGATAATTCTATAAAAAACTCATTCCATAAATTAAAGAATATATTATTTTCTAATAATATATTTGTATTAAATGATATGTTAATCAATTTAATCAATTCTTTTATATCTTTTATATAATTTAATAATTTACCTTCTAATATATTATTTATAATATTTGGATTAGATATTAAAAATGAATTTATAAAATGAATTAATTCTGATGTATTTTTATTTAATATAAGAGATAAAATATTAAACATTCCAATATTATTACAATTAACAAAATTTTGTAAGACTCCTTTAATATAATAAGATTGTAAATTATCTTCATCATTTTCCGAATTCTGATTAATAACATCAATATCATATTTAGTATTTATAATTTTTTTTAAAGTAACTGGTAATTCCATCATTCTATTATTATCTAACATTATTTTACATGAATAATTCATAATATATCTTGATTTAATTTCTAATGATTCTTCATTTTTAGTATATTTAAATGTACTAAGACATTTATTATGAATACTTTTATAAGATGAAAATATTTTTACATCTTCTAATGATTTTTTTCTACAACAAGGAACACAATAATTATTAGGATGAATCCCTGTTAAAAATGTAATATAAGGATATTTTTTACTATCACATGAGTAATATTCGGGTTTATTTTTAGTAAAATTCCAATATTTAATAATATCTTTTGTTGATTTTATATCTTTAGAATGTACAATAATAGGCTGTTTATTACTTTGACATTTTCTTGAATATATATTTTTGTTATTTTTATTTATTATAAATAATTTTGGATCATTTTCTTTAAGAATTTTAATTTTATTTGCATTTATTAAATTTTTTGTTTTTTCACTAGCTTTATTTATAGAAATCATTAATAATTTAGTTAAATTCATATTCATATCATTATATTCATTTATACCTATATTATGATAACTTATTCTAACATCTTCAGTTCTTAAATTTATAGTAATTTTACAAGTATATACTATATTCTTATATTTTGCTATTAAATATGAATCAAGATGAAATATAAAATAATTATCAGTTAATGTATTAAGTATATTTTCATTTATATAAGTATTTACATTAGCATATAAAAAGTTCAGTTCTATTTTTTGTGCAATATCATCTAATTCTTGTATTTTATAATAATTTAAATATTCAGTATTTTGTAAGGTTTTAATAATATTATTATAATTTAGTTTATTATCAGAATTATTTAAAATAATATCTGAATCTAATGATATTATTTTAATATTATATTTATTTAATTTAGTAATTTTTAAATTAAGTTTTTTATTTAATTCATCAATATTTTTATTAATTTCAATTTCTATAAGATTTTTATATTCTTCTAAATTAAATTCTGTAGATGGGAAAAAAGTTAGATATATATTATTATAATCATCTATAATTAAAGTTATTAAATTATCTATTAATCCAAAATTTTTATTATTTATGGTTATTAAAAATGATATATAATCATTTTTAATATTATGATCAATTAAATTATTATTAAATTTAGTGTCAAGTACATTTATTTTTTCTAAATATATAATTTTATTATTAATATTAATTTTACATTTTATCTTATGTATATTACGAAATTTTTGTAATTCTAAAATATTAAATATTTGTTGGAGATCTAGATTTTTTTCAGTATTATAACTATCTATTTTTATATTTAATTTTTTAATAACTGATGAAATTTCATTTTTTTGTAATTTTACATTATCTAGTTTTTCTAATTCATTTAATTTATTTATAATATTATTTTTTTCTACATATAAACTTGGATATAAATCTAATTTATTATCAGATTTTAAATAATATATAAATAATTCTAAAGTATAATATCCAAAATATTTTTCAATAAATCCATAAAATATATTATTTAAATTTTCAGTATCTTGATATAATTGTTTATTTAATTGTTCTTTATTTAAAATAAAATCATCAAGATTAAAAACATCAAATTCTAGATTATTTATATTATCTAAATCTTTTATTTTTTTTATTTTAGAAAATTCTTTAATAATATATAAATGTCGATTATTTATTAAATTAGAGTCTAATGGTATATTATATAATTGATTATTATCATAATTAATTAAATTATTTAAACAGGTATCTAATGTTGTCATTAAATTAGCATTTTCAAAAATATATTCAATATTTTTATATTGATCCTTTTGTATAAATTGTTCAATATGTTGATTTTCTATATTAATACCAATTATATTATAAATAAGACATTTTAAGTCATATATTGTCATATTTTCATTTATTTTAATATTTGCAATTTCTACAACAGATCCTTTTTTATGTTCTTTTAATTTAATAATATTATCTTTAATCACTTTTGATTTTTTTTGAATAAGAATTTCATCTAAATCTTCAAATATATCTCCACCTTTTTTAGCTATATTTTTTATAATATATTTATTATATAGTTCAAAATTTATAATTTTTGAATTATCATTAAATATAGGTTTTTTATAATTAATAATTATTTTCATAATTTATATAATATATTATGCCCTATTTGTTATATTATGATATATATTATTTAATCTAATATTTTTATGTAATATTTTATTACATAAAAAAAAGATAATTATTCTTTTTATATTATATAATTTATATCACATAAATCTTTATTATATTGGGTAATTTCATACTTAATTAATTCAATATTAAAAAATTCACATAATTTTTTCGATTCTGTTATATCTTTATGATCATCTTTATATACAATTTTATTTACCCTTGCAGCAGCAAGTATTACTACACATTTTTCACATGGTGAACGAGTTACATATAATGTACATTCCTCAAAACAATGCTTGTAAATGACACAATTAACTTCAGAATGAATTATTATTTTTTTAATTAATTCTCTATTATTAAAATCAATATTATTATTATTAACTCCTATTGGAGTACTATTATAACCTGTACTTAATATCTTATTATCTTTATTAGATACAAGAACTGACCCAACCTTTTTTCTATCTGGTGATTTTGTACTCACTGCTTCTGCAATATTCATATAATAACTAACCCAAGACAATTTATTCATACTTTTTTATATTATTATAATATTATAATGATTATAAAATTAACTTTAATTATTATCAAATTAACTTTAATTATTATCAAATTAAAGATTAATTATATTAATACATAAAGATTAATTATATTAATACATAAAGATATTATTATCATTATATCATTTATTATTATAGTAAATTATGATGGCTAATTTAGTAGGAGTTATTGGATGTGGTTATGTCGGATTTAGTTTAGTTAAAGTTTTTTCTAAAAAATATAATGTAATTGGATATGATATTTCTAAAGAAAGAATTAATGAATTAAATAAAAATTATAAAGAATCAAATATAATTTTTACTAATGAAGAAACACTATTAAAAAATTGTAATATTTACATTATTGCAGTTCCAACAAATATAGATGAAAATAAAAAAGTTAATTTAACACATTTATACTCGGTTAAAAAAACATTAAATAAATATATCAAACCTAATAATATTATTGTTTTAGAAAGTTCTATTTATGTAGGAGGTACACGTGAATTATTTAAAGATTTTTTACATGACAATGTACATGTTGGGTTTTCACCTGAAAGAATTTCACCAGGTGATCATGAAAATGGTAATGTAATTCCTAAATTAATTTCAGGGTTAAATAAATCCTCTTTAAATAAAATTTTACCATTATATGAATCTGTATTTAAAATAATAATTCCAGTATCATCTACAGAAGTTTCTGAAATGTGTAAATTATATGAAAACTGTTTTAGAGTAGTAAATATTGCATATATTAATGAAATTGCAGATTTATGTAAAAGTAATAATATTGATGTAAACGAGGTTATTAAAGCAAGTTCTACGAAACCATTTGGGTTTATGCCATTTACTCCAAGTTTTGGAGTTGGAGGTTTCTGCTTACCACAAAATCCTTATTATTTGATGAATAATATTAAAAATCCAGAATTAGATATGCCAATTTTAAATAAATCAATAAATATTTTAAATGAAAGACCATATAAAAAAGCATTAGATATCATATATAATAATATTTTATTTATTGGAATTGGATTTAAACCTAATCAAACATTAACTGCATTTTCACCAGCATTTACATTATATAATGAATTATTAAAAAATAAAAAAAATGTAACTTTATATGATCCATTATTAAATATTAATTCAAATTTAGATTTTAATCTAAGTAATTTATTGAATTTTGATTGTATTATTATTGGAAATAAAAATGATTCATTAGATTATAAAATTATTAATGAATATAAATTGCAAAAAGAAGTAATTGAATTTTAAATAATATATATTTATATTAAATATAACATTACATGACCTGATGGATCATTAATTTTATTTTTTTCATCTATATCAAGCCATTTAAATGCTCTTTCTGTTGAACATGCTATCGATTTACTATTTTCATTTACAGTTTTAATACAACATTCATGTGGATAAAATTTTTCAAATATTTTACGATATAAAAATGCTTCTTTTGTTAATGGTGTATTAATAGGAAATATAGTTTCTTTTTTATTAAATTCATCATCTGATATATTATCTTCTGCATGTTTTTTTAATGTATCAATTACGTTTTCAGTTTTAGAAGATACTCCATCTGAAAATTGTTCTTTTACTCTCCATAATATATCATGTGGTAAAAATTCTCCATTATCAAATGCTTTTCTTAATATATACTTTTCAATATATTGTTCAGAATTTTCATTAATTTTTTTATTTATCATTTTATATTTTGGATCTATATTCATTATATAATCTATAAAATCTCTATCTGCAAAAGGCACTCTTAATTCTAAAGTATGTGCCATTGTTGCTTTATGTGCTCGTAGACAATCATATCTATTTAATAAAGATACTTTATCAACTAATTCTTGTTGTAATTCTTCTTTATTTGGAGCTTTATGAAAATATAAATATCCAGCAAATATTTCATCGGATACTTCTCCAGATAATAATACTTTAATATCTGTATCATCTACAATCTGCATAGATAATAAATATAATGGTATTGATGCTCTTATTGTAGTAATATCATATGTTTCTAAATAATATATTACATCTTCTAAAACATCAATTGCATCTGAAGTAGAAAAATTATAAGTAGTATGATCAGAATTTAAAAATTTAGATACTTTTTCAGCTTCAATTATATCAGATGCATTTTCAAGTCCTATAGTATATGTTTTTATAGGATTTGATATTAAATTATTTTTTTTTAAATATACCATTATAGATGCTATTAATGAACTATCTAAACCTCCAGATAATAATATTCCAATAGGTTGATCTGATAATGTATGCTTTAATACACTATTTATTAATTTTTGTTTAATTTCATCATAATTTAATTCTCCATTTGGTATATAATTTGCTTCTTTCCATTTAGGACTATAATGTGTAAAAAATGTTCCATTAATATAAACTGTACCTGGTTCAAATACATTTATATTTTTTGATAATGATGTCAATGTTTTCATTTCTGAAGAAATCATTAAAGTATTGATACTATCATTATTATCCTTTTCAAGAATATAATATAAAGATGTAATTCCAATATGATCTCTTACTATAATTAAAATATTTTTTGATGCATCATATAATAAAAAACTATACATTCCTCGTAATTTATTAATAAATGAACTACCATGTAATAAATATAAAGGAATTAATATTTCTGAATCTGATTTTGATTTAAAATTATATGATGGAAAATGTTCTTTTACTTCATCGTATAATTCTTTATAATTATATATTTCTCCATTTACTATAATCATAATATTATTTTTAATAATAGGCTGAGTAGCATTATTCGATAAATCATTAATTGATAATCTATTATGATATAATAATAGTTTATTATTAATTAATCTATAGGTTACATGTGTACCTCTATGAGATAATAATTTACCATTATTTATATATTCATTTAATTCATTTTTAGTTATACCATTTTTTTTATAAACTGAAAAAATACCACACATATTATAATCTATAAATATGTACTAAATTAAGTTAAAATAAAAAAATATTTTATATAATATATAAAATTTAGTTATATATAAACTATTTAATTATTTTATATTATCCTTTTATTATCTTTTTATTATCTTTTTATTATATTTATTATCATTATTATTATATAATTACAATGACTAAATCTATAGAAAATAAAATATGTAAAACAAAAATATGTAAAAAAATAATAATGTCAATAACACAGATAATAATTTTCTCTATTATTATATTTTTGATAATATCTTTAGTTTATTTAACATATACTCAAATTATTCCATTTTGTATTACAACTTATAATAAAGTTTACAATAAATTTTTTACTTCACCATTCGTAAATTATAATAATTATAGTATTCTAAAAAAATATAATAATAAAGAAATAGCTTTAGAAATGTTATCTACTATTGATCAAAATATGATTAAATTAGTATATGCATTTAATGCTAAATATGATAATATCGATAAAATGGATATATGTAATAAACAAAAAAAATTACTTAAAACGATTAAATATAAATTAAATAAAACTTATAAATCTAATAGCTTACAAGAAAATTTTCCATCTATAGTTGGTAAAGAAGTATCATATAATGTAAATAAAGGAGAAGTGATCTCAATATGTTTAAGAAATTATAATAATCCAGATGAATTTCATGATTTAAATGATTTAATATTTGTTACTATACATGAAATAGCACATTCATGCAATGAATCTTATGGTCATGATAAAAAATTTTGGAAAATATTTAGAATTTTATTAGAAGTTGCTGTTGAAAATAATTTATATAAAAATATAAATTATCAAAAACAAAAAAAATCTTACTGTTCTATGCAAATAACTTATAACCCAATTTTTGATAAATCATTAGATGATATATCATACTTTACATAGGTATATCTCCTGGTAACCTAAATATATCTGTAGATTTATTATTTTTTTGAAATTTAGTAGATGCAGATGTAGGAATAGATGTAGGATATACTGGAATATACACTTCTTCTATAATATTATTATCTTCTGCATATGCTAATTCTTGTTTTAATTGTTTATTTGCTTTTTCTAATTCTTGTATTTGTGTATTTAATTTATTAATATCACGTGATTGATCAGTATTATTTTTAGGAATCGTCCAATTTAGAAATCGTTGTCCAAGATTTCGAAATATATTAGAATTATCCGATGATTTAATTTTTTCTAATTGCTTTATTTTATTTTGTAATTTATTATTTTCATCCTTAGATTTTGTTAAATTATCATTACAAGTCTTTAAGTTATTTGTACAAGCCTGTAATTCTTTTCTATAATCATCTAAATCTTTTTGTATAGTATCAATTTTTAATTGTTGTTTTTCATATTCTTGTGTTATCTTATATTTTTCCTTTATTAATTCATCTCTTTCAATTTTTAATGCATCTCTTTCATTTTTTAATTGTCCATAGTCTTTAGTTAATTTATCATAGTTTGTATTTAATATAATATTAATTTTCAAAATGTCTGCACATTTTCCATTTAAATCTTCTTGTGTTAATTGTGACAATTCATGATATTGTTGTTGTAACTCTTTTTCTGTATTATTTGTTTTCTCTGTTAGTAAATCTAATTCTGTTTTTAATTTCTTATTTTCAGCATTATATTCCTGAGTTAATCTATCTTTATCCTCCTTTAATTTTCTAATTTGTTCTGATTGTTCTGAATTTTTAGTTGATAAATCTGTATTATTTGTTTCTAATTCTCGTATTTTTACCTCTAATTGATATATTTCACTATCATATCTTAATTTATTCGTTTGTGAACTAGTTTGTAATTCCTTAACTTTTTGTTCTAATTCAACTATAGATATTTTACAAGCCTGTAATTCTGCAATTAATTTGAGATTAATATCATTAAGTTTATTTAATGCTGTGTCTAATTTTTCTAATTTTTCTGATAATTGAGAATCTTCTTGTGACATCCTATCTTGTTCTTTTAATCTGTTTATTTCGTTTTCTAATACTTTTTTTAATTCTTTTGATACCTTTTGTAATTCTTCCATTTCTAATTTATATTTGTTATCTAATTGTGTTTTGAATTCATTCAAAACTTTATTGTGTTGATTCTTTTGTTTTAATTTATTAATTTCTATATTTAATTGTTCTAACGCTTCTTTATATTGTGATTTATTAGTTTCTAAACTAGTTTGTAATTTCTTAACTTTTGTTTCTAATTTATTTATAGATGCTGTGTGTACTTCTTCTTGCTTGTTTGTATTATTTATAATTTTGTTTCTACACTGTTTTAATTCTGATTCTATTTGATTTAATCTTCCTCTTAACTTTTTATTTTCATTATGTATTTTTAATTCATTTGCAGATTTTGTTTGTAATTTTTCTTTATTTTCTTTACAAGTGTGAAGTTGACTTCTACAATCTTTTAATTCTGATTCTATTTGATTTAAATTTATATTACTTTTATCTTTTTCTTGTAATTCTAGTTGTATTTTACTATAATCCAATTCTAATTTTGATAATTTACTTTCTAAATCAGCTATTGTCATATTTAAACCTTCTTTTTCTAGATTACAATTTTGTAAATCTTGAGTTAATTTTGTATTAATTTTATCTAACTCATTTAATAATTCGTTTATTTTTTTTAATAATTGAGGATCTTCTTGTGACATACCCGATTGTTCTTTAAATATGTTTATTTTTTGTTCTATTTCAGTTTTTAAATTTTCTGATTCATTTTGGAATTCTTGCATTTTTGATTTATATTTGTTATATAATTGTGTTTTGGATTCATTCAAAACTTTATATTTTAGATTCTTTTGTTTTAATTTTACTAACTCTTTTTTATAAGTTTGTTCATTAGTTTCAATTTTTGTATTTAATTCTGTAATGTTTTGAGTTAACTCTTCAATTTGAATCTTTAATTGTTCATTAGTTTGATTTAATTGATCATTAGTTTCTTTACAAGTATTTAATTCGTCAATTAATTTGGTATTAATATCATTAAGTTTATTTAATGCTTTTCCTAATTCTTCTAATTCTTTTCTTTTTTCTGATAATTGAGAATCTTCTTGTGACATCCTATCTTGTTCTTTTAATATGTTTATTTTTTGTTTTATTTTATTTTTTAAATTTTCTGATTCATTTTGGAATTCTTGTATTTTTGATTTATATTTGTTATATAATTGTGTTTTGAATTCATTCAAAACTTTATATTTTAGATTCTGTTGTTTTAATTCTACTAACACTTTTTCATAAGATTGTTTATTAGTTTTAATTTTTGTATTTAATTCTGTAATTTTTTGAGTTAAATCTTTAATTTGTATCTTTAATTGTTCATTAGTTTTATTTAATTGATCATTAGTTTTATTTAATTGATCATTAGTTTTATTTAATTGATCATTAGTTTTATTTAATTGTTCATTAGTTTGATTTAATTGATCATTAGTTTTTTTACAAGCCTGTAATTCTTTTTTACAATTCTCTAAATATTTTTGTATAGTATCAATTTTTAATTGTTGTTGTTGATATTCTTCTGTTATCTTATCTTTTTCCTTTATTAATTCATTTCTTTTATTTATTAATTCATCTCTTTCATTTTTTAATTGTTCATAGTCTTTAGTTAATTGTTCATTTTTTGTAGTTAATTGTTCATTGTTTTTAGTTAATTCATCATAGTTGTTAGTTAATTGTTTATTTTTATTATTTAATTCAATATTAATTTTCAAAATGTCTGCACATTTTCCATTTAAGCCTTCTTGTGCTAATTTTGACAATTCATTATATTGTTGTTTTAACTCGTTTTCTGTCTTATTTGTTTTATCTGTTAGTAAATCTAATTCTATTTTTAATTTATTATTTTCAGCATTATATTCCTGAGTTAAGCTATCTTTATCCACCTTTAATGTTCTAATTTGTTCTGATTGTTCTGAATTTTTAGTTGATAAATCTGTATTATTTGTTTCTAATTCTCGTATTTTTTCATCTAATTCTCGTATTTTACTATCATATTCTAATTTATTAGTTTCTAAACTAGTTTGTAATTCCCTAACTTTGTGTTCTAATTTAACTATAGTTTTATTTAATTGATCATTAGTTTCTTTACAAGCCTCTAATTCTGTATTTAATTCGATATTAATATCATTAAGTGTATTTAATGTTTTTTCTAATTTTTTTAATTCTTTTAATTTTTCTGATAATTGAGAATCTTCTTGTGACATCCTATCTTGTTCTTGTGACATCCTATCTTGTTCTTGTGACATCCCATCTTGTTCTTTTAATATGTTTATTTTTTGTTCTATTTCTGCTTTTAATTTTTTTGATTCCTTTTGTAATTCTTCCATTTCTAATTTATATTTGTTATCTAATTCTGTTTTTAATTCATTCGAAACTTTATTCTGTTGTTTCTGTTGTTCTAATTCTAATTCTGCTAACTTTTTTGTATAATCTGATTTATTAGTTTTTAAACTAGTTTGTAATTCCGTAACTTTTGTTTCTAATTCTTTAACTGTTATTTCTAATTGTTTCTTTTCTTCAGTACATGTTTTTAAATCTTTCTTAGATTTTTCTAATTGATTTTTTATTTCTCGTAATTGAGATTCTATATCATTAATTGCCATATAATCTATATTATATTTTTGTTTATCTTCATTAAATTTTTGTTTTAATTCTACATTTGTAGTACCTATTGATATGAAATCAGTTGCAAGTATTCTTGCAGAATTTGATGTAATATTATCTTTTACAATTTTTTCTAAGGCAATTTTTTCATCATTACATTTCTGTTGAAGTACTTGTAATTCTTTTGTTAACTCTGCAATTTTTTGTTCATATTTTTCTTTTTCTTTCTGTATTAATATGTGTATTGCTTCAATTTCTGAATTTATATTATCAGATGTTGTGATAGAGTTGTTATTGTATAGTTTTTTTATATCTATGTTTAATTGTTTAATTTTATCCATATAATTTTTTTCATTACTTTTAACTTGTTCTGTTAATCGTTTAATTTCTTTACTTAATTCTGTATTTTTTGTACTTAATTCTGTATTTTTTAAGATTATCTCATTTCTATCTTTTATTAAATTATCTAATAATTGATATAATTTAGTAGTATATGTATTATTTTGATCCGTTAATGAAAATTCAACTATTTTTGTTTTGTTATTATTAATTTTTTCTTGTATTTGAGTTATTAGTATATCTAATTCTTTTAATCTTGTCGATTCTAATGACTTACATTCTTGTAATTCCTTTAATAATAATGTATGTCTTTCATAAATTCTATTTAAATTATCTTTTATAGTTTTAGGATCTTTACTATTATTTTCTAATTTATTATTAAATATATTTATTAAATTATCATTAGAATTATTATATAATTCAAAGTATTCATTTATATATTTTTTTAATTCTGTTTGTGTAGCTTCTAATGTTAAATTAGCAGCATCTAATGTTGTTTTTTCAATTTCTAATTTTTTTATTTTAACTTCTAATTCTTTTGTTTTATCTTCTAATTCTTTTGTTTTATTTTCTAATTGTGAAGTTATTCTTTCATATTCTCTTTGTTGTTCTGTCAATTCGCTTTCTTTATTTTTTAATTCTTGTGTTTTAGATGCTAATTTATCTGCCAATTCTTTTTGTAATAATTCTAATTCTTTTTGTTTAGCAATAATTCTTTCTTTTGAATCATTTATATCATTATCAAATATTGCTTTATTTTGATTATATGTAGTCAAATCAGTATCGTTTTTTTCTAATAAAGTTATTATTTCCTGTCTTTTTTTAGTAAGCTCTTTTTCTATATCTTCATATTCTTTTTTAGTTGGATGATTTATTAAAGATGTGATATCCTTTTCTAATTTAGGTAATTCTTCGTTTAAGTCTGTAATAATTTTATCATTTTCCTTTATTTGTTCTTTCATTGAATTTATTGATTCTTGTCTTTGTTTTAATTCATCTTCTAAACTTTGTTTTGCTTCACTTAATTCTTTTAATCGTGCACTATTTTCTTCTCTAGTTTTGTTTGTTATATGTAAATTTTTATCAACTATAATTTTTTCCTCTGTTATAGAGTCTGATACTTGTTTTAATTTTGTTTGTTCTAATTCTAATTGTGCAATTTGATCTAATATACCTTGATTTCCATCCAATAATGAAGTTTCCTTAGCTTTACTAGTACTTAATTCGGTTTGTTTTCCTTGTATATCTGACTGTAATTTTGATTTAAGTTTCTCTAATCTTTTAATTTCATCTTGTAACGTTTGATTTTTTTGATTAGCTTGATCAATTGCATTTGTATAACTTTGTGAGTTTAGGCCATTTAATTCATTTTCTAATATGTCGATTTCCTTTTTTAATGTACTTATTTCAACTTTCTTTTGTTTTAATTCTTCAGCAGTTTGTTGAAATTTTATTTGTAATGGTTGTATTTTGTTTTTTAAATCTGCTAATTCCTTTTCATTTTTTAATATTTGCTCTTCACTATTACTAATTTCTTTATTAGTATCAGTTATATCTTGTAGTTGTTTATTGATTTTAGATGTTTCAGTTTTTCTTTGTTTAGTATTTATTATTTCTTGCTGTAATTGATCTTCTGATAATTTCTTTTTATTTAATACTTTATTCTGTTCTTCTAATTTTTTTTTAGCTTCTTCACATTCTTTCATTTTCTGTATATAATGAACTAATATTTTTATAATTGCATTATTTGTCATAATAGAAATTTTAGTGTTCTTTTTTATTATATTTTCTATTTGATATTCAATATTATTATGACTAGTTTTAATTGTATTTAATTTTAATATTAATTCATCAATCTCATTATCATTGTTTTCTATAGTTGATATTATTTGATTAATGTTATCTTTTAATTGTGATGTATTATATTTAGTTCTTGTTCCTTTAATTTTCTTTACTAATGTATTTACAGATGATAATAGATCTTTATTGTTTTGTAATAATTTATTACAATCATCTAATTGACTTTTTATATTCCTTTCTTCATCTTCTTTAGATGCCTGATTTATTGATGTTTTTCTAGCTGATCCTGGTGTAGGTGTTTGTGACCGTACATTTAATGTCGGCAATATACTAGTAGTGTCGTTTACTGTTTGTATGCTAGTTTGTTGAGCATATTGTGATGATGTAGTTTGTGTGTCATATTGTGATGATGTTTCTGAAGGTAATATCTCATCCCCAGATATATCATTTCCAAAAGATACTGATGGTGATTTTACATTTAAAATTGGTAGTGTTTTAGCATCATCATTTACTGTTTGCTGGCTTATATTATTAGTTTCATCACTTTCAAATCTCTCGTCTGAATAATCATCTTCTTTATCTATTACTGATTGTTTATTTGGTAGATCTTTAGTTGATGTAGTTAGTTGAGTAGTTTCATCTGATTTTTTAACTTCTATATGTATTTTACTAAGTTCTTCTATAACTTTATTATATATTTGTCTAGATATATAATTATTTGTATTATCTGTATTATCTGTATTATCATTTTCATTTTTTTCATCATAACTTTTTCCAAATGTTTTTTTATATTTTTCTTTTTTACTATTTAATTCTGTATTTATATCCTGTATATTACAGTCAATATCTTGAAATAATTGTTTTATCTTTGATTGTGCAACTTCTAAGTCTTGTTGTGTGATAGTTTCCTTAGTAATATCAGATAAAATCAAAATAATTTTTTTAAATTTATCTATATATGTATAAATAATGTCATGTTCAATTTGAAGTAATTTTTGTCTTAGATATATAATTAAATAAAATATAATTTTTCTATATGTGTTATATGGATAATTATAAGATAATTGCATATTAGACAAAAAAGATACATTATTGCTTTTATTTTTAATAAATTCATTAGGTATGCCCTGTAAATCAATAAAGTTAATTATATCTGTTAAATTAAATTTGTTAAATGTGTCTAGGTCTATTTTAATCTCACCATTTATATAATTAATTAAAATATTATAAGTTTCTTCAGATTTATTATTATCATCATTTTTTGCTAAATATAATGTATTACTTATTGGTTTTGTTTTGTTATTTACTTTCGTTACATTATTTATAAATATATCTATCATTTCTTGGATTATATCTTTTAATTCATTACAAATTTTACTATATTCTTGCAATGGAGTAAGTATGTTATTATAATATTTATCTTCTAAGTCTGCAATTTCTTCATATGCATCTAGTTCGGCTTGTTCTATGGGTGGATTATCTAAAACATACCCTTTATCAAAATTAGGTATTTCAATATTTTGAGTAGATAATTTATTAATTAAATTTAGACTTGATTGTAATTTTTCTTTATGTTGTTTTTCAGCTGATTTTGTTAATCTTAATTGGATATGAGCTTGTAGCTCATTTAAAAATTTATTGTCTTTTTCTATTATTTTTTCCAAAGATTTCTGAGTTGTTATCTTTATGATTTTATTTAAATTATTATGATATAATATATATAGATGATATAAACGTTTGTTAATTTCTGTAAATACGGTGTTAATAGAGTCATCAGATTGTATTCTTTTAATTAATTTTGTAAGAATTGAATTTATACTATGTTCATTATCTGTAGATTTTATTGAGTTTTTAATATCTGTTAATGTGTTATTAGGATATATATATTCGTTTAATATATTATCTTGCCCTATATTATTTAATATATCTATATTATAAATTGTTTCTGTTAGTTTCTGTATATATTGTAATTGTTTCATCTTCATCTTAGTTTGATATTTATTTGTATTATAGTGTTCTTTATAAAAATTATAATTATTATAATAATCTAAATATTGTGAAAAAATATTTTTAGATTTATTAATAGATAGTGAACTATTAATTAACTTATGAATTTCTTCTATATTTTTATATTCTATATTATTAATATTTGTATTAGCAGTTTCTAGTGTTTTTAGTATATGTGCAATATTGTTTTCATCTTTTTTACTAAATTGTTTAATTTGTCCTTCTTCTTTAATATAATTTTCCCATTTTAATGTATATGTAGAAAATAAGTATTTTAAAATTTTAGGATCTATTATATTTTTATAATTTTTTAACATAAAATATTTATTAGATAATTTAAAATTATTTAAAAATTGTTTTAAGTCTTGTTTTTTATCGTCTGTAATACTATCAAACTTCAATATTATATCTATTATTTTATCATTTTCGTTTTCTAATTCTGTTATTTTATTTTCTTCTGTATTTGCTCCCCTCTTTGGAATAATATCATTATTAAAATTTGTTATTTTACTTATTTTACTAGTAGTACTCCCGTATATATAAGTCTTTTTATTAAATATATGAACTATACCTAATAATGGAAAAGATAATAATACAGGTAAAGAAATACAATCATTAAAAAATAATATTAATATTATTGTAAATATTATTATAAATATTATAAAAAAGTCCATGTTTATTATTATATATTATACCATATAAAATTTTATAAAATGTATTATAATTTGTATGTATATTAAAATATATTATATTTTTTAAAAATAAATATAGATTTAAAAAATTATATGTAAATAAAAAAAATAAAAATTTTAATTTATTTTAAATGATTTATTATAAATTTTTCTAACCATAAAGGCATAGATATTATTTTTATATCATCTAAACTTCTATGTTTTATCCATTTATATTTCATATTATCTATAACAGATGGAGGAGCATTTATAATAGAGTTATCTGATTTAATATCCCAGCCTATTTTTTTGCCATTAACTTTAATTCTATAAGTAGTTGGAAGTTTTTTATTGTATTTAAAATATATATGTATACCAGTTGGACTTTTTACCATAGGTGTTATTATTTCATTATATTGTTTTAATATTTCTTTCCAATATTGAATTCCATCTAATTTTTCATCAATATCAAGTACTGTAATATTATTTACCTTACCAGTTAATATTCCTATATTTTGATCTATATATGTTGGATGTATTGTTTTTTTAGTTAAATTCCAACCTTTAATAAAAGGTTTTTTATCATTTGTAGTAATTGGTATAGTTATAAATTTATATAAATTATAATATTGAAATGGAAGTAATTTGTCTTCTGTTTTAGGATTTTTTATAAAATATATTTTACTATTCATAATATTATTTACTATTTATTATAATATATTTTTTATATATTATATTATAATAATAACAAAATTAATTTTACAATTTTATATAACTATATAAATGTCTATTAATCCACAAATATATTTACTAAAAAAATATTATCATAATAAACAGATTAAAATATATGCTATAAGGCATATTCCTATTATATTTTTAATATTTTTAGTAATAAGTCTTATTTTAATATATTATAGTTATTATAATAATGATGAAAAAATAAAATTAATATTAGATAAATTTTGTAATTTATTTATTGGTATGACAATTGTAATTGCAGGTGTTTATTTATTATCTGTACGATTTGAACATGTTTATAAAATACACATATTAAATAATAAAATAAATAATATAATAGATAGAAGACTAAATAGTAGTAATAACTCTGGTTATATAAATGTAAAACTATAATATAAATAAGATTCTATTAATACTGTTTTAGAATATGTTCTATTTCTCTTACTTTATTATGAAGATCTACATATAATGTAGTTAAAAATTTTTGTTCGTATTCTTCAGTATCTAATTCAAATGATAATGCATAGTCATAACTATTAAGTTTATTTTTATAACCTATAAATATTTTACCAAGATTAATTTTATCTAGTTCGTTTTTATCAAATAAATAACGTATAAAATTATCTGCAGTATTTATTGACTCATTTATAACCTTAGGTATAATCATAATTAAACCAGAATATATTTTTTTTAACCTAGTAAATATGAGGTCCCTTAATATTGTGTCAAACTTTTGTTTTGTATATCTATTAATAAGATATACATATACTTCTATAAAATCGTTATATTTTCCAAAATCGTTTTTAATAAAATTTGCAAAACTGTTATATTTTAGTGAGTCTACGGTTCCTTTATTAAGAGATTTATAAATATACCAAATATATCCTGGGTTATCTAATATACCATCCAATGTAACAACATGTCTATTCTGATGTACCTGTGCATATATATTATCTTCACCTTTTTCTAACGCTAGAGATGGAAGATCTATCATCATTTCAAATAGAACACAATCTTTATTTATACATTCAATAAGAGCATTTTCATCATTAATAATATTAAGTTCACTTCTATATAAGGATTCTATATAATATATCATTCTTCTGATATATTCAGGATTTATAGAAAGGTCAGTTAAAATTCGTTTATTTTGTTCAATTAATTTATCAATTTTACTTTCATTTTCTGATAAATTATATATATTATCAACATATGTTATATATATTTTATTAGATTTTTTAAATAATTTAGACAAGAAATTCATTCTTTATATATAATATATATTATTTTATATATATATTATATATATTAATTTTTAATTTTTTAAATATTCATTATATAAATCTTTAGATTTATTATAATTTGATATATGAATATACATCTATAGTCTTAATTGTAAAATTTTTAATTGTTAACTCTTGAGTATTAATATTGGAATATATATAGATACTTGGGATCCTTCAATACTCCTATATAATATTAAAATATAAATAATATTCTGATTTTATAAACTTTTATATTATTCTTACTGCATTATGAAAATCTTTATAAAATCAAGTTAAATATTTTTGTTCGTAATTTTTAGTATCCAATTTAACTAATGATGTATTATTAATCTATAAATATTTTGACCTATATTAATGTCACCTAGTTCTGTTTTATTGAATATATAACATATAAAATGTATTATAGTCTATATTATCTGCATTATAATCTTAGGTATAATCATAATTAAACTAGAATATATTTTATTTTTTAATTATATTCATAATATCATATATATCTAAATCAGTTATATCACCAGAAATATCATATGCTATATTTATATCATATAACATTTTACTCCATTTAATATTTTTATAATAAGGACCTGTAAAATTTATATTAATCATAAATATAATTCCTGAAATTAAAGCACCTATAAATATTATATTTTTACTAAATTTAATACCTAAAAATATAAATAAAATTATTAAAAGCAATGGAATTATTATATAAATAAAATTCCATTTTACTTTATGCCAATTTAATTTATTAACACAAAGTAATTTTTTATTTGCTAATATTTTAGCATTTTCATCCATATTATTACTTGCATCAATTAATAATTTTTGATATAATAATTGATTATAAGACATTGATATATTATTAATACCTTCAAATATATCAGGTATATCTCCATATCCATTTGCTACTTGATTTAAAGAACTATGTGATAATATATTAGATCCATTAATGGCGCTTCTAATAGCATTATTATTACCTGGTGTATATGATCCAGATACTAACTGATTACCAGTAGGATTAATTTTTATATCAGGTGAAAATTTTTGATTATTACTCATAGGTTTTTTAATTAGATGTTTTTAGATATATTCTAATTAAAATATATAATTAAACTTTATAATAAATTTATATTATATTGTATAAATTATTTATGAAAATATTTAATTGGAATATTGTTAGTTTTAGATCATTAATTAAAAAGAATAATATTATCGATAATAAAAAAAGTAAAAATAATACTTTTCATAATTATATAATAGATAATGGTTTTGATATATTATGTTTGCAAGAAATAAAACTTAATGAAAAAGATTTACATATTTTAGATGAATATTTTCCTGAATATCCTTATAAATATGTAAATATATCTCATACTAAAAAAGGATATAGCGGAGTTGCTATATTAAGTAAATTTGAAGCAATTTCTTTTGATGATCATTTATTACATAATAACGGAAAAGAATCCGAAGGGCGTTATATACAAATAGAATTTGATAAATTTTATTTAATAAACGTATATTTTCCTAATGCAGGTGAAGAATTAAAAAGATTGCATTATAAAAATGATTTTAATAAATATTTCTTTAATAAAGTAAAAAAATTAAAAGAAAAAAAAGAAGTTATAATTACAGGAGATTTTAATGCTATACAATATGAATTTGATACATATAATTTTGAAAAACATTTTAATCATTTAGCTGGTGTTACGGAAGATGAAATGAAATTTCTTAATAAATTAGTTGATAATGGATTTAATAATTCATTTAGAGAATTACATGGTAACAAAAAACAATACAGTTATTTTAGTTATAGATGGCCAGGTAGAATGCATAATAAAGGATTATTAATTGATTTTGTACTTACAACAGATAAAATTTTTAAAAAAATAAATAGTATAAAATATTTAGATAATATCTATGGAAGTGATCATTTACCAATAGTATTTAAACTAGATATATAATATATATTATTTTTTATTTAGGTGTTAATAAACTATTATATGTAAAATCATTTTCTAAATAGGCATTAATAGTATTATTTAATAATTCATTTTTTGTTAATTTTTGATGTTTATTAATTAATAATATAGGAGTATAAATAATAATAGATGATATATATGCAATAAATAAAATAAAACTATCATATAATCTATATAATGGATTAATTAAAATCACATTAATAGGAATTCTTTCAAATTTTTGAAGATTCCAATAATTAAATAATATTAAAATTGCAATAGAATATATTAAATATATAAATAACATAATTAATGATAATTTATAATTTAAATAAAAATAAGGAATAATTAATAGAAATTTAGCTGCATTAAATATTATACGCAATATATCTAAAATAAAAAATGATTTTTGAATAAGTGCAATTCTAATTCCATGATTCCAAGAAAATAATAAATAATATAAAATATAAAAAAGTTGTAAAAATGTAGATCTATACCAACGTTTATAACGCTGGCTAAATAATGTAACATTACCATAACCAGCTCTTCTACCTGAAGACATTATAAATTCTGTAGGTACATCTGTTAAAATAAAGTCTTTATCACAAACAGATAATTTATATCCTAATGAATTGCTAATATAACCATTAAACCAATCATCACTAATAGAATACATTGGATGTTTTTCTAATACCTCTAAAAATACTTCTCTTCTCCATAGAGAAATTGCACCATGACTAAACATATCTGAACCATAGTAAGATTTATAAGCTTTAGAAATTCCTGCTGTTTTATATTCAATATCTTGTAAATGTTCAATAATTTTATTATTATTAATATTTACTCCGATTGTATATGCAATAATATCAGTATCATCATTAATAGGAAATGACATATTAGCATTTAAATATACATCATCATCAATCTGCATCACATATTTATAATTATGTGTTAATTTTAATCCAGCATAAATAGCACTTGTTTTAGAACCGACTGGAATATAATAATAGTTAACATGTAAATCATTACAAATTTGTTTTGTATTATCAAGATTTACTTCAGTATTCCCATTTTCCATTACAAATATATTACTAGGTTGAAATACTTCTAATGCATGTTCTAAAGTTTTTTTAATAATATTTTCACCTTTATGTACTGGAATAATTAATGCAATATCATCTCTAATAGGAATAATTTCCTTATTAATATCTTTTCTTTTATACAAAATTAATGGTGTTACATTAATTAATATATCAATACCAATAATAAGTATAAATCCAAATTCAATATATTCTTTTTGTAGTTTTTTCCATAACAAATTAATAAATCCATCCCAAAAAGGATATCCTATAAGTACAAAATATATAAATGATAATAATGTGAAATAATAAAATATAATGATAATTGTTTTTGTAAGTAAATTCATTATTAGCTATTAAAATATAAATTTGTTTAATATAAGTAATAATTATATTTATAAATATTTTATAATCTTTAAATGTTTATTAAATATACAAATTATAAATATATTATAAATATATTAAAAATAATATGGATATTACAAATTTTGCTACTATATTTGTTAATGAGATTATAAATGATATAGTATATAAAAATCTTATTAAAAATTTTGCAATTAATTATATAAATAATTTATTAGATATAGTATTTTACTCTCCATTATTATTGCAAGATAATTTTCATTTAACTAAATTAGATAATTATAATAAAGAAGAAATATGTATGTTATGTAATGAAAAATTAAATATAGAAATTATTAATTATAAATGTAAAGCATGTTCTTGTCATTTACATCATAATTGTGCAAATATATATTTTAGTAATTATATTGTAAATAATTGTATGCAATGTAAAATAGAATATAATAAATTTAAAAAATATACAGGTATAAGTTTATATTTTGAATGGAGTAATTCTATTATTACAAATATAAATATACGATCTATATATATTAATACAACTATGACAATTTCTACAATTAACTATAAATATACAAATACAAATAAAAAAATGAGAGATTATCAAATTGCAATTTATAGAGATAAAGTTTTATATAAAGTAGTTACATTAGAACCTAATAATAATATATATTCTATTAATGATACTACATATGTAGCTAATGTATATATTAATAATGTTGTAGAAGAATCATTATTATTTGTTAAATCTATTGAAAATATTACATCATCAAATCCTATTATTTATCTTTAAAAAAAAATATAATAAGAAATATTTATATTATATCCATTTTTGATTAGCAGCATGAATATTACAATCGAATAAAATAATTTCAGCTCCATTATTAGTTCTCGAATTACTTATATCTAAACACTTATCCAATGCATGTATAGGATGAAATCTATTATTTATATCTTTAATCCATTGTTGATTTGGTGAATTTTTATTACATGGAAATAGAATAATATTAGCTCCATTAGAACGTCTTTGGAATTCAACATCAACACAAGCATTATTTCCTTGACGTAATACATAAATTAATCTTGGTTCATTAACTAATTCAGCTGTAAATCTTTGATTGATATTATTATTACAATCATTCATATTAATTCTATTATTCATACCATTGCCAGTAATGCAAAAATTTCTTAATATACTTCTAATCACATTATTATTATAATTAATTCTCATTCTATCGGAATTTCTCAATTCAATATTTCTTCTTTCTTCCATTCTTTGTTCTAATAATTTTAATGTTATTTCGCCAATAATTTGAATTGCAACAGGTGCTACATAAAACAAAAGTACAAATGGAATTAATGGCAATGCTTTTATAGATACTTGATTTCTATTTAACTTATATTGCATTAAAATATCGTAATCATTATTATAATTTACTAAACTAGATCTTAATTCAATACAAGATGTTCTAGAACTATTACTACCAGAACAATATAAATCATTTAATACTAATAACACATTATTATTAATTCCAATATAATCATTATTATTAATATTAGTTATTGTAGTTCTAATATTAGTTTTCCAAAAATTTAAAAATTCAGGATTATTAAATTCAGCTGGTAAATTATTATGAAAATCAGTTTCAATTATAGATTGGTCTGCATTTATTAAATAAAAACATAAGTTTAAAAATAAGTATAATATCATCATTTATATATTATTTATATATACATAATTTTTAAAACAAAAAAAAATATATTAATTATATCTAATTTATAATAAATTAATTCTATCTGAATTTCTTAATTTATTTTATTTTTTTAACTATTATAATATAATTGAATTATATTACATTCTTTTTCTGGAACATTAATCATATTATCATTGATTATTTCAATTAATTTTCTTAATCTTATATTATATTCTTTTTTATTAATAATTTTTAATTTACCATCGACTTTAGTTATACCAAATGGACTTTTAATTGTCTCATTATTTTTTTTATATTTATCAGGATTAAATCTAATAACAGTTAATGGAGCATTTCCTAAATCTTGAAATAACATCATTAATCTTTTGTTTTCACAATCATAATCTATATGCTGATTCTCATCTATTTCTATAATTATATTATAATCATTCAATTGAATTAATCCATCTGGACGTCTTTTAGAACATCCTCCAGCTATTATTTTATCTTGAATAATAATATTATTAAATTCTTTATTGAGATCGCTTATAATTTGATTTTCTTTTGTTTTATGATTTCTAGTTCTTACATGATTTGGATATGTAAAATAAAAACAGCCTGAACATAAATTGTCTAATTTTTTATCTGAACGTACTCTTTTACATAATGTACACATTTGATTTACGTGAGTTACATCAAACATATTTTTTTCTGCGTGTTGTTTGCAATATATGGCATTTTTTAATTCATACCCAAAGCCTGATTGAACATTACAATCTGGATATTGACATATTTTAGATACAACATTAATCATATTATCTAATTTATGCGCAGTACAATATGTTGGTTTATTTTTATATTTATAGTTATATGATGATTTTATTTTACAATCCTTTTTAATACAAATATATAACTTTTTATTAATATATTTAGAATATTGTAAATCTAAAACAATAGTTAATAAATCTTTAAAATTATTCATTTTTTATTAATATATAACTTAATATTTAAATAAAAAAATCAATTTTAAACAATATATATATGTTAACTAATAATTCATTTTATTTTTTTTTAAATAGATCTTCATTTTCTTGATAGAATCCATTTTTAAATTTATCTTTTAATTCTTTGTATAATGCATCAATTTCTTCTACCCAAATTTCTTTATATATATCTTTCTTTTGATAATATTTAAGTTTATCTTTTAATTCTTTTAATTTATCTTTATTATTTTTATAAGATTGTTCATTCATTTTACGATAACTTAAATTTAATAAATAATCATAAGATTGATTTATATTTAAAATATTATTTTCTAATTCTTCATTTGATAATAATCCTGGGCTATCAATTATAGATTTATTTAATTCGATATATTCATTATCTTTTAAAATCTTATTTGCAATAATATCTGATTTTTTTGAAATATTATATTTTTCATGATTTTCAATAAATCTAATAATATTTTCTAAAATAATTATTCTATATTTTAATAAAATCGATTCTCTATCAATTCTTTTAATATAAAATTCTTTTCTAACTTTAAACCAATCATACATAATATAATGATACTTAGTATATTCTTTTACTGTATTATTCATATTATATAAATTAATATGATGACTTAATTTTGTGTATAAACTTAAATTATATTCAATATAATCTAAATATTCATTATAATTTTTGCTATCTTTATAATTTTCTTCTAATTTAGATAATTCATCTTTTTTAAATTTTACAATAATTCTTACATCTTCAATTGTAGATTCATCAAAGACCTCATCAATAAATTCTTTTTTTTCTAAATTTTCAATATATTTTTCATTCCATGTTTTAGGTGGTAATTCTGTAACAATAACTTCATCTTTGCTTTTTTTAGAAATTTCATATGTTCCTATTAACATATTTACATTTTTATTTTGAATTTCTTTACCTTTAAATTTATTTTTAAAATATTTCATCTTAATTAATTTTGAATTTTCATCATCAATCAAATATTTAACATTTTTAATCACTTGATCAATATCTCGTGAATAAACTTCAATTTTCCATCCAGTTGATGGTAAACTAACATCTTCTAATAATACTGTTGGTAAAATTGGAACAAAATATTTAGGCTCTGCAATTACACCATCAATAACATTATATTCCAATAAATCATTATCTATACTAGGGAATAATAAATCAACAACTGATTTATTTAATTTTGTATCAATATAACGAGCTGATCCTGCATCATCACCACCTTTATATCTTGAACCAAATTGTCCAATAGGTAATAATAATGGTATATTTCTTGAACCTGCGAAATTTTGAGCCATATTGATAATTGTTTTATTCAAACTATCACTACCATGATGATACATCATGTGTTCTGCAATAAATCCACCTAGTTGAAAAACTTTTAATTTATTATTTGATTGTTTAAATTTCTTAATTGATCCTGCTAAAACTTTACGTCTTGCTGGATTTAAGCCATCAATAATATGTGGCATTTTTCTTTGAATATTATCTAACTGAAATTCTTTAGTATTTGTATTCAATTGATAAGAACATGAAATAGCTTTATTTTTATATTTGATTTTATAATCATCTTCTTCATATTTATCTTCAGATGATAGTATTAATTTTCTTTTATCAGCATCATTACCAAAATAAATCTCAAAATAATCATTGGCTTTTTCATCTAATAAGAAAGTATAAATATTTTCTTCTACTTTCTTAAACATATATTTAATTTCCATATTTGAATGAGTTGCTAATCCTTTAATATAACTGACTTTATAGTCATTTACATTATTTTTCTTAAGCCATTCATTATATTCTTCAATATTATAAAATTCTTCAATATATTTATTTTTTTTATTTGGATATGCCCTAATTAAAGGAGTTGCAAATATATTTATAATCTTTCTTTCTAATAATTTAGGAAAGAATACATTGAAGAAATTTAGAATAAGACTACAAATCATACCTAAACCATCAACATCAGCATCAACTGCAATCAATATTTTACCATATCTTAATGTTTTATATTCTTTATCACCGTCTTCTGTCAAATCATAAGAATAAGAATAATTTAAATTCAATACTTTAATTAATGAATTAATACGTTCGTTTTCTAATAATTTTTTCTTTCTATCAATGATATACTCAATCTTATTATTCTTTTTAATTTCCTTAATATCAATTTCCTTTCTTACATTAAGAGGAACACCCTGAATATTAAAGATACCATAATATTTATAACCTAATTCTTTATTAGATGTTAAACCATTTCTTACACAAGATTCTGCACTATCTCCCTCAGGAATCACTAAAGTGCATTTATATCCTTCATTAGTACCTGCTTTATCAGCAGATCTGTATTTAGCAATCCCTTTTAGTTTACTAGTTTTTTTAGTAACATTTTCTTTAGAAATTTTATCTAAATATATTCTATCAAACTCTGTTTCTAATTTTTCCCAAATCTTTTTATAGACTTTAGGTTCAAATTCATAATCTTTAAATCTTGATAATGGAATTTTTAATTCATTTTTACATTGATTTGTAAATTCTAAATTTCTAAGATCACCTTTAATAAAGATAAATAGAAAATTAGAAATTAATTTATTCGTAATTTTTACTTTATCTTTTAGTTTCTTTTCTAACTTACTTTTAAGATTATCTAAGATCAATTTATTAATATATTGTAAGTGTGTTCCTGAATTTGAAACATATAATCCATTTAAAATAGAAATATGTTCTTGTCCATCAGATCCATCATATAATCCAATATTTACTTCTAAAAAATCATTTTTCTTATCTTCTTTATTATATAATTGACATTTAATAATATCTTCTTTATCTAATATTGATTCTGATAAATGACTTAATGTATTTTTAGTAATTAATTCATCATTATAATAAATCTTATACTTTTCTCCTAGATATACTGAAATATACGTAATATAAGTATATAATAATTTATCTAGAGTTTCTTTAATATCTTTAACTGATGTATTAAATAATTTATAATCAGGTAGAAAAGTAATTTTAGTTTGCGGAACTTTTTGTTCTTTACTTAATTTAGTAAACTTTTCAATAATTGGTCTATTTTTAATAGAATTATTTTTTTCAAATTTTTGAGTATAATATAATTTATTAATAGCATCAGACGTTTCAACAATGAAATATTCAGATATAGTATTAAGTAATTTAATACCTAAACCATTTGCACCAATTTTAATATCTGAATCATTATTAAAATTACTTCCAGATAAATATTCTGAAAAGATTACTTCAATAATATATTGTTCAGTATTATTAAATTTTTCAACTTTAATACCTTGACCATTATTAAATACACTAATTTCACCATTATCTTTATTAAATTTTAATTTAATAATATCACATTTATTTAATCCTTTAATATTTTTACATCTTAGGCAGTGATCTACAGCATTTTGAAGTACTTCAAAAAGTGCATTAGTTAATGCAATAGAATATGATATTGTTTCTTTTTCTAATTGATTAGTATCTTTATTTAAAATCCAAATTGTATTTTCAGTAGCATTTTTAGATCCTAAATATAAATTCATTCTTTTTAATATGTGTTCACGCTGTGAGAGGTTCTCATATTCAGTTTCAACATATTCATTAGACATTATTAAAATTGAATAAAAAGACTTTTATTATATATAAATATCTTATTTAATTCAATTTTAAATAAATAGTTATATTAATAATAAAGAAATGGTTAAAAAATTAAATACACTAGAATTTATAAATAAAGCAATTAAAATTCATAGTGAAAAATATGATTATAGTAAAGTAGAATATCTTAATGCTAAAACTAAAGTTACTATAATTTGTAAATTACATGGAGAATTTGAACAAACTCCAGATAAGCATTTACAGGGTGGTTGTAAAATATGCGGAATAATTAAATGTTCAAATAATCAAAAATCAAATACTAAAGAATTTATTGAAAAAGCAATTAAAAAACATGGTGATAAATATGATTATTCAATAGTTGATTATATTAATAGCAACTCTAAAATTAAAATAATATGTAATATCCATGGAGAATTTGAACAAACCCCTCATAATCATTTAACTGGATATTCTTGCAGTAAATGTGGTATAAATATATTATCTAATTTATTTAAAAAATCACAGGATATATTTATAAAAGAAGCTAAAGCATTATATGGAGATAAATATGATTATTCAAAGGTAAATTATATTAATAGTAAAAATAAAGTTACTATAATTTGTAAAGAACATGGTGCATTCGAACAATTACCATCTGGACACTTAGGTGGAAAGAATTGTATTAAATGTAAGGGAGTGCAATTATCAACAACGAAAGAGTTTATTGAAAAAGCAATTAAAACACATGGCAATAAATATGATTATTCATTAGTTAATTATATTAATAATTCTACTAATATAATTATTACTTGTAAAATTCATGGTGAATTTAAACAAACGCCAGCAAATCATTTAAAAGGTAAAAACTGTAGTAAATGTTCGAATGTATATAAAATGAATACATCCGAATTCATAGAGAAATCTATTCAATTATATGGAGATAAATTTGATTATTCAGATGTTAAATATATTAAAATGAAATCGCATATAAATATTATTTGTAAAGAACATGGTAAATTTCAACAAACACCAGATGCTTTTTTACGCGGATATAATGGTTGTATCAAATGTTCAAATATTGGATATTCAAAACCACAAATACAATGGTTAGAATTTTTAGAAATATATTATAATATTTATATTCAACATATGGGCAATTCAAATCAAGAACATAGAATTAAAAATACAAGATGGAAAGCAGATGGATATTGTGAAGATACAAATACTATATATGAATATCATGGTGACTTTTGGCATGGCAATCCTAAATGTTATTTAGAAACTGATAAAAATAATGTATCTAATAAAACCATGGGATATTTATATAAAAAAACTTTAGAACGAGAACAAAAAATAAAAGATTTAGGATATAATTTAGAAGTAATGTGGGAATCTGATTGGAATAAGATTAATAAATCTATTTCTATTTTACAAAAAAAATTTAAAACATGTAAAGTTTAAATTTAATTGTTTAACTGCATTAGTTTAATAACTTTTATAAATTCTGAATTTAAATTTTTTCTAACATTAACATTTCTAATGTTTTTATTTTTTGTTCTAATTCTAAAATTTTTTTATCATATGATTGTTTTAATTTATCAATATCTGATTGATAATTAATAAATAATAAATCATAATTATTAAATATAAATTTACAATATTCTATTAAATCATAATTATAACTACCACAAAATTTTATAATATCATCATTTAAATTAGTTGATTTCATTAAATCTATAATTAACTGAAAATCTACATTTAAAAAGTTATAAATTTCACTCCTAATAGAAGAATTATAAATAGATTTTAAGTCTTTAATATTCAATAATTCAATATTAATTCCATCATAATTAATTGAAATTGAATCAAGATTTAAAACTTGCTTTGATTTTAATAAATCACGCCTTGGTAATGGAAATAAATATTTATTTACATGATTATATAATTGCATAAAACAAGTTTTTTCATATGATAATAAATTAAAAATTTTTTTAGAAATATAATAATTATTATTAATATGAAATATTTCAATCTTTAGTTTATCTATTGATACATATTTTTTAAATATATTACATTGTTTTTTTAATTGATCTTGATGTTTTGGTAATTTATTATTTGGAATTATATTTACTTCATTTAATAAGTTATTAAATTGATATAATATTTGTTTAATTGAATCAGTATACATTGTTTAATAATTTTATTTAACTAATAATAAATTCAATTTTTTAGATTATACAATTCAAAAATTAAATTATTTATTAAAAAAATAAAATATAATATATATTTACTTCTTTGTTAAAATACCAATTAGTTGATTAAATGCATTTTTAAACTCTTTTATTTCTGTTTTGATTTCAAGTAATTCTTTTTTAAGTTCTTGAATATCAAGATACATTTTTTCTGATTTATTTTCTTTATTAGTAATTAATTCATCATAAATTTTTTTATCTTCTTCTTTTAAAATATTATATGAAAATAATTGTTTTAATATATTTTTTTTAGGTAAATCATATTTAGCTACTAATTCATCAATACTCAAATTATTTTCTAAATAATCACTCTTTAAGATATTATTTTTAATTTCATTTAAAGTTTCCTTTTCCTTTTCTCTTAATTCCATATATTCTTCATATCCATTAGCATTTTCAATAGTATTAATTAGATTAATACTTTTAAGCTTGCAAAGAATACCATACATAGTTCTTTTAAGAATGATAGAAATATTATATACTGATAAATTATTAGTAGTATAATTAATTTTTAATAGTCTAATATCATTTTCAGTCCATTTCTTACCAACATTATCAAAGGTATTCATAGTAATATCAGACATTGTTTTATAATTATATTTAATTTATAGTAAAATCAATTTTTTTTATTCATTATTTATTATCTATTATCTATTTTATGATTTACTATTTAAATATGTAAGATAATCATCTACTGTTCTGTAATATACTCTCCAATAATATGAATATTGACTCGCGCCTCTAGGCCATCGTAACCAATTTTTGTGATCTGTTCTGGTATTATTAAAGCTTTTAAATCCGTCTAGAGCTAATGTGTTTTTTTGGTTAGTAAGTTTATCATTACCATATAAATTATAAAATTTAGTACATCCATCATGTAATAGATCATTATCATTATCATGAGGTGCTCCATAACCTGAGTTAAAATGATAATTTCGTCTATATGAACTTATTTCATAAGAAAATATTTTATCCATATCTTTACTACTATTTTCTAAATTTGTTATATCATCGCCATTTATATTATATGCATTAATTGCACTATAGTCCCATTTATCACACTCTAACCAATTATTATTATCATCGTCTAATGAATTTTTTGCAATAATATTTTTATATTTAGAAGCAGAAATATAAATACGTTCACCTTTATAATTTAATAATACTATATGACTTATATTAGCAATACCATGTATAGTTTGAGGTTCTAAATCAGTGTCAATAATTCTGTCACTAGGAAGTGTATTATTATCTGTTGCACACCATAGATGACCGTTACTTTTACCAGTTTCATTTCTCCATATTTTTGATATTGTTGGCTGTATTATATCGCCACCCGTATTTAATAGTGCCCAATTAGTTTTACAACCTGTAGGATCATTATTTTTAATATATTTCCAATTATTTTGATCTAATATATGATAATTAGTAGGATATATAGCTTTTATTATATTATTATTTGTTCTTATAACTAAAACACCTCCATCAGTTACAGATAAATATGCTCCATTATTTCCTGATGTGTATGTACGCCATAATATATTATTATTAGAATCTATAACAACTAAATCCCCATCATTTTTCATAATTAATGCATAGAATCTTGACTTATCATATAGATTTACAGATGAAAATAAAACATCCCACCCAGGATTATACTTAATAAATTCTAAAGTTCCATTACCTGTAATTATTAATTTATATGTATTATTGTGCAGAACTGTTATATTTGTTGCAGTTATTGCATAATTGCCATAAAAGCTATTACTTGTACTAAAACTTGAATTATATACATTATAATTACTTAAAATATTTGCAGTAGTAACAGTAGGAGTCGTAACAGTAGAAGTAGTACCAGTAGAAGTGGTACCAGTAGAAGTGGTACCAGTAGGATTTTGATTCGTATTTCCACTAGTATCTCCTATATTAGTACCTCCTGTATTAGTAGGATAATTAGATGAAGTAGATATATCATCTGTATTATCTTGTGTATTATTTTCATTTTCTGTATTATCTGTTGTTTTACTAGATGATCCCATTTCTACTGATATTACTATATATAAAGCAATGCCTAAAATTACTAATAATATTAAAAATCCTAACGCATTTGTCATAGAAAATTGTTGGGGTGGAGATTGTAATTGATATTGTGGTGGAGATTGTTGGGGTGGAGATTGTAATTGATATTGTGGTGGAAATTGTTGGGGTGGAGATTGTAATTGATATTGTGGTGGAGATTGTAATTGATATTGTGGTGGAAATTGTTGGATATTCATAGTTTTTAATATATTTTTATAATATATATTATTTATATATATTATTTATACACAAATATAAAAAATATCATATATTAAATTATAATATATTAATTTATTATTTATTTAATAATACAATCTCTTTTACTATTATATTATGTATTATATTATGTATTATATTATGTATTCTAGCTAAGTTTTAATCCAATTATTATAAATTTCATTCCAACTAGTCTAATGTTTACTGTCGTTAAAAACCAGATTTAAATTGCTTTTGCTATACACTAGTAGAAGATGGCTATGGTAATGATATTGACCTTATTTCCGTATTAGTACTTGTAGTAACACTAAGTCCTACATCGTTTAATGTTAAATGAATTGCATTAGTATATTGCTGATTAGTACCCCATGTGTATACAGAACCATTTTTATGTATAGATACATATCCATTATCTTCAAATCTAAAAGTCCAATATCTTGCAGTATCAGTAATAGATGTCTTCTTATTTGATGTCGTTAAAGGTTCAGACAAACTAGTTGTGATGTGTAAATTACCATCTGTATTTAACCATAAATATCTTAAAGTATTACTGTTTAAATTATATTTAAGGATAGGCACTGCACCACCAGTAGTACTAAATTTAACTCCTTTTGTTAATTGTGTGGGTATTGTAACAACAGTACTAACGTTTAAAATTTCATCTCTAGTTTGTATATTTGATCTATATACATAGCGAACAATATCACCATTAACTTTTTTAATAACTAAGGATCCATTATTAGTTAATTCTAAATAAGCGTTTGAATTTCCTGATGTGTTAGTACTCCACAATACTTGATTATTTGAATTAAAAATAACTAAATTACCACTATGCTCCATAACAAGAGAACCAAAATTAGATGCTGAAGAATGAATTGTACTTACAGTACTCCAAGGATTTAGTTCTACTAATTCTAAAGTACCATTACCGGTAATCAATAGCTTATGAGAAGGATTTTCTAAAATCCCTATATTTGTAACTGTAAATTTAAAACCTGGTAATAATTGAGTACCAGGTGTATAAGAATTTTTATTAGAAGCATCAATTGTAACATAAACAGTATTATTATTACCAGTATTATTATTACCAGTATTATTATTACCAGTATTATTATTACCAGTATTATTATTACCAGTATTATTTGGTGTTTCTTTTTTTGTTGTTATTATAATGATCAATATATACATAAGATAACCAATATACCTAAAAGAGTAGATACACCTGGGTTATTTTTAACTTTATTTACTATATTATTTAACATATATACTATTTTTATACTATATATATATAATAAAAAATAATTATTAATGAATTATAATATACAAACTGAAAATAATGAGAAAATAAATTGCCAAAACTTCTATCAAAATAAGTGTAAAAATTGTTTTGGTGAATATTGTCATGAATCCACAATAATAATATGTATAATGTTGTTGATAGTTATATTTATTATAATTTTTATAGCAATTTATGGATTATAAATAAAATAAAAATGAAATAAAAATAAATTATAAAATATAAAATATAAAATAAAATATAGAATAAAATATAGAATAAAATATAGAATAAAATATAGAATAAATATAGAATAAAATCAGAAAATAAAAATGGGAATACTTGAATATTTAGATGAAACTTTAGAAAATCATCGTTCATTACAATTTGCTCTTATTGATTGTTTATTAATAGTAATTTTATTAATAGTGTATTATTATGGAAATATTTCAGAAAAAAGTATGTCTATATGTTTATTAGGAACATTTATAATATGTAAATTTATTTTAACAACTGGTTTTATGATTAGATATCCATTTAAATGTAAATTAGGAATTTGTTTATAAAAATAAAAATAATAAGTAATTTATTAACTATTTTATTAAGTAATTATAAAATAATTTTATTAAATATTTTTTTTTTAACTAGTTTTATATAACTAGTATATAGAGTATATACTAGTATATATAGTATAAAAAATTATAAAAAATTATAAAAAATTATAATCACCTATAAAAATTTATCATTATTATTTTCAAATTTTATTAAATTGAAATGACATATTATAACAGATTACATTATAATGATGAATATTATAATTGTGATCATTATAATACATATTATACTTATCGAAATTATCCAAATTATGTAAATTATCCAAATTATGTAAATTATCCAAATTATGTAAATTATCCAAATTATAAAAATTATAGAAATTATAAAAATTATAGAAATTATAGAAATTATAGAAATTATAGAAATTATAGAAATTCCAATGAATATTATATTAATTATTTTGATGATAATTTTTAATTAAATGGTTTATATATTTCATATTAATTATTAAATTTTATAAAAATAATTTGATTTTTATTTTTTTGCAAATTTAAATTCTATATTATATATATATTCAAGATATAAAAAATGCCACGATCATTATCACTAACAGCATTACAAGTTAATGCACTCACTACTTCTGATGACACCATTCTTTATAATGCACAAGCACGAGATATTTCATTATATGGTGGTACTAATATAGCTAGTTTACTTACTCAATTAGAAATTGATAATGTATCTGGTAATTGTTTAACATTACGTTGTAATGGCGATATTAATAATTATGCTAATTTTAAAATGAATAGTTCTGGAACTTTTGATATTAAGATTAATAATGGAGATAAATCATTTAATATAGTAAATCATAATGGTAGTACATTTGGTCTAAAATTAAATGGTACTTTGGTTACTTCAACAGCAGCTGAATTAAGTAAATTATCAGGATATACTGGAACATCTACTAATTTAAATTATTTATCTGGCGTTACTCCAGGTACTGCTTCTGCTGGTAAAGCTTTAGTTACTGATTCTAGTAATAATTTATCTGGAATTAATGATTTATCTACACAAAATTTAACTGTAGCAGGTACATTAGTAACTGCTTCAGCAACTGAGCTAAATTATACTGATATAACCACTGCAGGTACTGCACAAGCAGCAAAAGCTTTAGTGGTAGATGTTAATAGAAATATATCAAATATTAATAATTTATCAGCGACTAATTTAACTGGGGTTCTTCAAACTGCAAGTCAACCTAATATTACATCTATAGGTACATTATCTAGTTTAACTGTAGATAATCAACTTAGTACAGGAAGTCTTGTTGTTAATGGTTCTGATATTATAGCATTGATAGTTGCTAATGATTCAGCATCAACTGTTACACCTGGTACCGTATCAGCTAGTAAAGTACTGGTAGTAGATACTAATAAGAATTTAACAGGTATGGGTAATTTAACATCTAATGGAACAATTACTGCATCTACTTTAGCAGGAACATTATCAACTGCATCTCAACCTAATGTAACTACTTTAGCTGGTGTTACCTCTATTGGTGCTTCATCAGCCACTACATTAACTGGTACTTTACAAACAGCTACTCAAGGAAATATTACTTCTGTTGGTACTCTAACAGGTTTAACTTCTAATGGTAATGTTAATCTTGCTGAACATAATGGAATTGACAAAGGTTTGCAATTAGGAGGAACTTTAGTGACTGCTGCTGCAAGTGAAATAAATAAATTAACTGGATTAACAGCTACAACTACAGAATTAAATAAAACAGCTGGAGTGACACCTGGTACTGTAAGTGCTAGTAAAGCTTTAGTTGTTGATGGTAATAAAGATTTAAGTGGTATTAGAAATATAACAACTACAGGCACTATTTCTGGTGCTATAGGTGTATCTGCTACTACATTAACTGGTACTTTATCAACAGCATCTCAACCTAATATTACATCAGTAGGTACATTAACTAATTTAACTGTATCTAATCAAATAACTACTGATATAATAGATGCAGGTACTATTTTAGTAGATGGTGTAGATATTACAACTGCCATTTCAGGAAGTGATCCTACTAATGGTATTACACCAGGTGTTGTTTCAGCTAGTAAAGTATTATTAGTTGATTCTAGTAAAAATTTAACTGGTATGGGAAATTTAACTTCTAATGGTACAATTACTGCATCTACATTAGCAGGTACTTTATCAACAGCTTCTCAATCTAATATCACATCTGTGGGTACATTAACAGGTATTACTTCTAATGGTAATGTTAATATAAATGAACATGATGGTAGTACAAAAGGTTTACAATTAGCAGGAACTTTAGTAACTTCTACAGCTTCTGATTTAAATAAATTAGCTGGTGTTACTAATGGAACTACTTCTGCTAGTAAAGCTTTAGTAGTTGATTCTAATAAAGATTTATCAGAAATAAGAAATATAACATCTACAGGAACTGTATCTGCAACTACTTTAACAGGTACTTTATCTACTGCTTCTCAATCTAATATTACATCTGTAGGTACTTTAACTAGTTTAACTTCTAATAACGATGTTAATATTGCACAACATGATGGAAGTACAAAAGGTTTAAAATTACAAGGAACATTAGTAACAGCAACTGCTGCTGATTTAAATAAATTATCTGGTGTAACTGAAGGTACAGTATCTTCTAGTAAAGTAATTATTACTGATACTAATAAAGATTTATCTGGAATAAGAAATTTAACAACTACAGGTACTATTTCTGGTGTTACTACATTAACAGCAACTACTGTGGCTGGTACATTATCAACAGCATCCCAACTTAATATTACTTCTGTGGGTACTTTAACAAGTTTAACTTCTAATGGAAATGTTGATATAGCTGAACATGATGGCAGTACAAAAGGATTAAAATTAGCAGGTACATTAGTAAATGCAACTGCCACTGATTTAAATAAATTATCTAATGTTACTGCATCAGCTTCTGATTTAAATACGACAACAGGAGTAACTGCAGGTACTGTTACTGCTAGTAAACATCTTGTAGTTGATAGTAATAAAGATCTTACTGGTATAGGTAATTTAACTTCTACAGGTACTATTACCGCAGCAACATTATCTGGTACCACTTTAACTGGTACTTTATCAGCTGGTGCTCAAAATAATGTAACTACATTAACAGGAGCAACTTCTGTTGGTCAAAATAGTTCTACTACTTTAACTGGTACTTTAGCAACTGCTTCTCAACCTAATGTAACCACTTTAGCGGGTGTTACATCTATTGGTGCTTCAAATACTACCACATTAACTGGTACTTTAGCAACTGCTTCTCAACCTAATATAACTTCTGTTGGTACATTAACTAGTTTAGCATTATCAGGAGCAATTTCTGATGCTACTACTATTAGTAGTTCTGGTATAATTACTAATATTGATTCAACAGCTTCTACTAGTAATTCTAATGGTTCTGTTAAATTATCTGGTGGTATTGGTATTAGTAATTCAACTGATGCAACTAGCAGTACTAATGGTGGTACATTTACAACTGCTGGTGGTGCAGCAATAGCTAAAAAATTATATGTCGGATCTGATTTAACTGTGGGTGGTAATTTAACTATTAGTGGAACTACCACAACTATTAATTCTACAACAACTACTATTAATGATAATACAATATTATTAAATTCAGGACCATCTGGTACTGGTTTTGATGCAGGTGTTTTAACTCAAAGATATCAAATTGATAATTCTGCTGGTACAGGTGATGTTGTAAGTGATACAGCTAAAGAATCTTATGCAATATCATCTGGTACAACATCAACAATAACACTACCTGGTTCGGCAAGTAGTACTAATGATTATTATAATAACTGGTGGGTTAAAATAACTTCTGGTACATTAATTAATAATGTAAGAAAAATAACTGCTTATAATGGCACTACAAAAGTTGCTACATTATCAATTATATTAGGAAGTGCACCTTCTGCTAATGATAATGTAAATTTATATAATAAATCTTATACTAGTTTATTATGGAATGAAGGTAGTAAAAAATTTGTATCAGCATTTACTTCTAATGATATATCAACTCCAGGCGCATTAAATATAATAGATTATGCTGACTTTACTGCTAAAAATATAACTGGTACTTTAGAAACTGCTGCTCAGCCTAATATTACTTCTGTTGGGACTTTAACAAGTTTAACTTCTAGTGGAGCTGTGTCTATAACAAATTCTACTGCATCAACAAGTACAACAACTGGTGCATTAAAAGTAACCGGAGGTTTAGGATTAGCTGGTGATGCTTATATTGGAGGTGCTTTAAATGTTACCGGTAATATTACTGGTACTTTAGCAACTGCTTCTCAACCTAATATTACTTCTGTTGGTACATTAACTGGTTTAACATCTAGTGGAGCTGTTTCTACATCCGGTAATATAAGTACAACTGGAACCGGTACAATCACATCTGCTGGATTATTAACTGCTTCTGCTGGATTAACAGTTACTGGTACCTTAACTTTAGGTTCTACTGCTATAACAGCATCTGCTGATGAAATTAATTATAATGACATTACATCTGTTGGTACAGCACAAGCAAGTAAAGCATTAGTAGTGGATTCTAGTATAAATATTGCAGGTATTAATAGTTTATCATGTACCAGTCTAACAGTAAATGGAACTAGCATAACAAGTGGTGGCGGCGGCGGCACACCTGCTGAATTAACAGGAGTGACTGCAGGTACAGCATCTGCAAGTAAAGCCTTAGTAGTAGATTCTAGTATAAATATAACAGGTATTAATAATTTAACATTAAATGGTACTTCTAGTATTTTAAGTTTATCTGGTGCTTCGTCTGTTATTACTTTAAGTAATACAACAGCATCTACTTCATCCTCAACAGGTGCATTACGAGTTGCAGGAGGTGCATATTTTGGAGCTAATTCTTTAATGGCTGCTAATTTAACATTAAATGGAGCTTCTAGTACTTTAAGTTTATCTGGCGCCTCTTCTGTTATTTCTATAAGTAATACAACAGCATCTACTTCATCCTCAACAGGAGCATTACGAGTTACAGGCGGTGCTTATTTTGGAGCTAATTCTTTATTTAATGCAAATTTAACATTACAAGGTGCTTCCAGTACATTAAGTTTATCTGGCGCCTCTTCTATTGTTACTTTAAGTAATACAACAGCATCAACTTCATCTTCAACAGGAGCATTACAAGTTGCTGGTGGTGCTTATTTTGGAGCAAATTCTTTAATGGCTGCTAATTTAACATTAAATGGAGCTTCAAGTACTTTAAGTTTATCTGGCGCCTCTTCTGTTATTTCTATAACTAATACAACAGCATCAACTTCATCAACAACAGGTGCACTAAGAGTTGCTGGTGGTGCTTATTTTGGTGCTAATATGAATACTAATGGTATTAGTTGTCATACTCAAAATACAGGCAATGTTAAAACTACTTCACCTACATCCTATGTAAGTCTTAATGATTCTCCTATTTATTTTAGAGGAACTTCTGGTGGATCTGATAGAAATCATTTTTTATGTTATGCAGGTAATACGGCACAAACTAATTGGAATAGTGGAAAAGGATTTGGTAATCCAGGTACTGCAAATGATGGTCCAGTTTTATGCGGTAATAATAATGTGATTATTGGTACATTAGCTGGTACGGGTACAGAAACAATATGTGCTAATTTTACATCTACTAATACTGATTTCAATACTAGTATATCTATTACTAATTCTACAGCATCTACTTCATCCTCAACAGGAGCATTAAGAGTTTCTGGAGGTGCTTATTTTGGAGCAAATTCTTTGTTTGGTAGTAATGTTAATATTGGTACCGGTACTAATGTAAGTACAATTACTACATCTGGTATAGGTTCTACAACAGCTACAGATTTTAGTATATTTACAGGAGCTACTAATGGATTAAGAATGAGATTTGTAGGTACTTCTAATCAAATTTATGTAAATACTAATACTCCTATAGGAGCAGGTACTAATAATAATGTTTTAGTGCTTCATGATAATGGTTTACTAATTGGTAATTCAAATATATCAGCATCATCTTGGACAACTTCTGGTATTCAATTAAGAACAGGAGTAAATACATATACTAATAGTAGTACAGCATCATCTAGCACTGCAGCATCAGCTGTATTTAATTCTTTTGCACGACCTACTTTAGCTGCAACCAATACATCAGTTACTACTACAAATGCTGCAACTGTATATATTGATAATTCACCAGCAGCTGGAACAAATATGACTATTACAAATGCATATTCTTTATGGGTAAATACTGGTAATTCTTTATTTGGTGGTACTTTAAGAGTAATGGGCCAAAGTTCACCAGCAGCAGGTGAAGGAATAGAATTTGGATATAGTAGTAATACAGCTAATATCTATAGTTTTGATAGAACGGGTGGTACTTATAAAAATATAAATTTAAATGATAAAATGTATATTCAGGGTTCTGATGGTAATGTTGGTATAGGAACAATCACTCCGGGATCTAAACTCGATGTTACTGGTACTATACGTGCAACAGGAA
>Ga0209770_10000078_pt1 | contig 55526 bp, 49 predicted proteins | sample LauGreSu1BDMLBDD_2_FD_187572 | JGI IMG/M metagenome (GOLD analysis project Ga0209770, IMG submission 187572) | Freshwater lake microbial communities from Lake Michigan, USA - Su13.BD.MLB.DD (SPAdes) (version 2) | ecosystem: Environmental > Aquatic > Freshwater > Lake | place: Lake Michigan, USA... | reverse complement strand
GGATCCCGGATCCCGGATCCCGGATCCCGGAGAGCTACTGCTTCGGCTCGGCGACCGTCTGGCGCAACTCGCGCGAGACGGCCATGGCCTGGAGCGCGGCGCTCACCACCTGCGACGCGCGCGCCTTTTGCGCGGCGTCCTGCGCCTTGGTCTCGAGCAACTCGGCGTGCGCGAGAATCACGCCGAGCTGATTGTTCAGCCGGTGGAGCAGCTCTTTCGAGTCAACAGCGGTCATCACAAGTTGTCCACTTTCCCAAGGCTGAAAGCGAGAACTGAAACTTTCAACTTTCAACTTTTCAGCTGTCAGGCCACTGCGTTAGGGCTGTTGGGATGCTTGGTGCCATCCGGTTCGCGCCACAGCGTATCGACGAAGATCCGGATGCTGCCTCCGGCGGTCCGCAAGTACTCGACCTTGTTTGCTGCGATCCAGTTGTAGATCGTGCGCCGGCTGACACCGACCATCTCGCACGCCTTCATGATGCTGACTGTTTGCCGTTCCACTGGGGTTGCCTCCACAGGGTTGTATCGGAAGCTGCCAGTGTGAGATTAGGTGTGCAGGTCTTGACAGGTCCGTAAACCAGCGTCAATATCCTGACACCCATGGCGCACCTGCTGCTCGTCGATGACGAGGAATCGCTGCGAAGTGTTGTCGCAGAACGACTTACGGACCATGGGTTCGAGGTGGTACAAGCCGCCGACGGTGAGTCAGCCTTGAAAGCGCTCGACGGATTTGCGTTCGACGTCATCGTCTCGGACCTGCGCCTGCCGGGCGTGGACGGCCGCCAGGTGATTGATGCCGCCCTGACCCGATACCCCGGCATTGTCGCCATTGTCGTCACCGGCTACGGCACGGTGAAGGACGCGGTCGACATCATCAAGCGCGGCGCCGCCGACTTCATCTCCAAGCCGTTCCAGTTCGACGAACTGATGCACGTGCTCACCAACGCGCTCGAGCAGAAGCGGTTGAAGAGCGAGAACGCCTACCTGCACAAGCAACTCGACGAACGGTTCGGCCTGGGGTCCATGGTCGGCAAGAGCGCGGCCATGCGCGCGTTGTTCCAGTTGATCGAGACGGTGGCGCCGACGGCGGCGACCATCCTGATCAGCGGCGAGACCGGCACCGGCAAGGAAATGGTCGCGCGCGCCATTCACCAGACCAGCCCGCGGCATCGCGAGCGTTTCGTTGCCATCAACGTGAGCGCCATTCCCGAGACGCTGCTCGACGCCGAGTTGTTCGGCCACGTGCGCGGCGCGTTCACCGGCGCCGTGGCCATGCGCCAGGGCCGGCTCGAGCAGGCCGACAAGGGCACGTTGTTCCTGGACGAAGTGGGCACCATGCCCATGGCGCTGCAGATGAAGATGCTGCGCGTGCTGCAGGAGCGCGAGTTCGAGCGCGTTGGCGACAACCGCACCATCAAGGTTGACGTCCGCATTGTCGCGGCGACCAACGCCGACTTGCTGAAGATGGTGAAGGACGGGACGTTCCGCGAGGACCTGTACTACCGGCTCAACGTCATTGGAGTGCACCTGACGCCGCTGCGCGAGCGCCCCGACGACATTCCGCCGCTGGTGCAAAACTTCCTGCGGAAACTTTCGGATCGGGATCCGGGATCCGGGACCCGGGATCCGGGAGCCGGGAGCCGGGAGCCGGGGTCCGGGGTCCGGGATCCGGGGGCCGGGAGCCGGGATCCGCGCACAAGCGAAGGTGTCCGGGATGTCCGGGTCCCGGATCCCGGACCCCGGATCCCGGATCCCGGACCCCGGATCCCGACCGTGTCGCAAGAAGCCATGAGACGACTAATGGCTCACCCGTGGCCGGGCAACGTCCGCCAGCTCGAAAACGCCGTCGAGCGCGCGCTGGCCATGCTGGGCGGCCGCACGCAGATCGAAGTCGCCGATCTGCCGCCCGACCTGCAGCCGGTGGAGCAGGACCCCGTCGCGCCGCCGGTGGACCTGCCGGAGGACGGCATCGACCTGCCGGCTATGATCGCGCAGATCGAGAAGGGCCTGATCGACCGCGCCCTCGCCCGCACGGCGCAAAACCGCGGCGCCGCCGCCCGCCTGCTGGGGTTGAAGCGGACGACCCTCGTCGAGAAACTGAAGCGCATGTGATTCTTGCCGGGATCCGGGGTCCGGGATCCGGGATCCGGGGGGCGGGGGCCGGGCGTCAGGACTCTTGCTCGCTCACGCCCAGCGATGCGATCAGGCGGTTGAGCATCATGCCCGAACGACTTGCCAGTTCTCTGACCGGAGCGGCCGCTTCGCGCTTCGTGAAGCCAAGCCTGACGGCGAGCTCGACCTGCGTTTGAAGCTCCGCTTCCGACCCTCTCGCGATGCCCAGATGATATCGATAGGTTCGATTGCTCCGGCCATGGCCCTCGGCAATGTTCGATGGGATCGAGACCGCGGCACGGCGCACTTGCGCGGTCAGGCCGTATCTCTCAGAGGCGGGAAACGTTTCCGACAACGCGTAGGTGCGTTCGACGAGCGTCATCGAGAGTTGCCAGACTTCAAGGTCGCGAAATGATTTGATTGCCATGCACAAGGACGGTGCACGTGCAATGCCGCTCTGTTTGTCGAGTATTTTGGAGGCTTCGGCCCTGATGGGTGGCGGTTTCTGAGATCTGATCGAGCTTGAGTCGTAGCACTTTCTGAGATGCCCGGCGCCGGCTCCCCGCTCCCGGATCCCGGATCCCGGGTCCCGGATCCCGGACCCCGGATCCCGGATCCCGATCAGGATCTCCTGATTATCTGGTCCGTGAACACCGTCACGTCTTTTGCCTAGTGCAGCAGCAGGTCGAGGGGCGTCGTGCGCTGCGTGCGCGACAGCGCGGCGTGCAGCACTGGCAGCTTGCGCGGCCCGACGGCAATCAGCCAGATCTTCTTCGTGCGCAGCACGAACGGCAGCGACAGCGTGAGCCGGCGCGCCGGCGGCCGGGGCGCGTCTTCGATGGCGACCACGCGCAGGTCGTCGGCCATCAGCGCGCGGTGGCCGGGGAAGAGCGAGCAGATGTGGCCGTCTTCGCCCACCCCGAGCAGCGCCAGGTCGAGGCCGCCGCTCCTGATCTCGCGCGCGAGCGTGGCGTCGTACTTCAGCGCCGCGGTGCCCAGGCTCGAGGCGCCGAGCTTGTCGTCGAAGGCCATCGGGAAGGCGCGCGGCGCCTTGGCGCCCAGGGGTCCCAGCAGCATGCGCTCGGCGATGCCGTAATTGCTCTCGGGGTCGGCCGGGGGCACGGCCCGCTCATCGGCCCAGAACAGCGAGATGCGCGACCAATCCACATTGGCGTTCTTCAGGGCGCCCAGGAAGATCAGCGCGCTCGGGCCACCCGATAGAGCGCAGCTAAGTTGTGGTGGCGGCAACCCTTTAGGGTTGCCTGCTTCGTCACCAGCCCAGCGTTCGAACGCTTCCGTCAGCCGCGGACGCAGTTCGTCGATCCGGGCAACCACCAGCTCCATTCCACGCTAGGATACTTTGTGCCGCCTAGATACGTGTATTGGACGATCATCGTTGACGGCCAGCCGACCGCCTTCCGGTCCGGGTCCCTCGAAGACATCATGCCGACCTTCAACCGCCTGAAGGAGAAGCAGCCCTCGGCCGAGCTCAAGTGGTTCCAGAACGGCCAGCTGTGGCCGTCGCGTCACGACGCGCAAGACTTCATGCGCGCGCGCGGCGAGCGCGGCCGTGCGAAGGACCCGCGGCAGAGTGACCCCGACAACCCCAAGCCGGAACGCGCGTGGAACGCCAAGCCCGAGTGGAAGACCCGCTCGTCTTTCCGTCCCAAGCCTTACACACCAAAGGCTGATGATCGGGATCCGGGCTCCGGGGCCCGGCCGGTCTGGGTACCGAAAGACAAGAGCACTTTTCGCCCTGATCCGGGACCCCGGACCCCGGATTCAGATCCGGCTGACAAGCCCACGTGGACCGGCCAGGCCAAGAGCGACCGCAAGCCCGAGTGGAAGCCCAAGGGCACGTTCAAGCCCAAGGAAGCGGGACATGCCTCCGGCTGGGGCGAGAAACCGTCCTTCGCTAAAGCTACGGAGGGTAAACCCGCGTGGAGGGGTAAGCCGAAGGGCGACTTTGGCGGCATGCCCGCGTGGAAGCCGAAGGACAAGAGCACCTTCCGCCCGCAACCCGGAGGCCGGACCACGGATTCAGGTAAGCCCGAATGGAAGCCCAAGGGCACGTTCAGGCCCAGTGAAGAGGGTCACCGGCCTTCCGCGCGCGACCAGGCGCGCTCGTCGTTCCGGCCCAAGCCTTACACACCCAAGCCTGATGATCGGGATCCCGGTTCGGGAGCCCGGGCATCGCGAACAGGCGAGAGGCCGGTCTGGGTACCGAAGGACAAGAACACTTCTCGCCCGACTCCCGGATCCCGGCTCCCGGATCCCGGATCCCGGACCCCGGATCCCGGCAAACGTAAGTGGGTCCCCAAGGCGGAGTACAAGAAGTCGCTCGGCATCGAGGCCAAGCGCGATGACAAGTGGCGTCCCGGCGGCGAGCACAAGGACCCGAAGCAGAAGTACAAGGATGCGAAGAAGGCGAAGTGGTCGAAGTTCAAGGCCAACATCCGCGCCCGCTCGGCGGGACCCAAGAAGCGCGGTGATGACTAGTCGTTGGGTCGCGATCTCCGGATCCCGGATCCCGGACCCCGGATCCCGGACCCCGGTCTAATGGTCGCCCACGTCGTCCTCCTGCGCGTGAAGGCGTCGCTATCGGATCACGATCGCGAGGCGCTGCTCGACGCCATGCGCGTCGCGTTCACCGGCATCCCGGAGATCAGGCGCGTTCGCATCGGCAAGCGGATCCTGGTCGGCCGGGGGTATGAAACACAAATGGCCGAGCACTTTGAGTACTCGGCCATCATCGAGTTCGATTCCGAGGCGGATTTACGCGCTTACCTGGACCATCCCCAGCACCAGGAACTCGGCCGGCGTTTCTTCGAGTCGGCCGGCGCCGCCCTCGTCTACGACTACACCCTGGTCGATGCGGAGCACGTCAGGGAGTTGCTGTAAGGGAGGAAGCTGCGCGACACGCCGGCGCGCGGGTAGGCGGGGTTAGTTCAGGTAGGCCTTGACGACGGCCGCGATTCTGTCTGCGGTGTGTCCATCCCACAATTCTGGAATCGACGCGTGACCGGTTGGCGCCTCGAGTTTGGCCATGGCTGCGTCGAGCAGCTTGTGCGGGTTGCGTCCGACAAGTGTGTTAGAGCCATGAGTAATTGTGACGGGTCGTTCGGTGTTGTCACGCACGGTCAGGCATGGCACACGGAGAAAGGTGGTTTCTTCCTGCACGCCGCCTGAATCGGTGACCACCAAGCGCGCGTCGCGCTGGAGCGCGAGGAACTCGAAATAGCCAGCAGGATCGATCAGGTGGATGCCCGGTAAGGCGCGGGCGCCGATTCGGCCCTTTGTGCGGGGATGCACCGGGAACACAATCGGCAACCGCTGGGCCAGGCGCAGCAGCGTCTTGAGCAGCCCTTCGAGCATGACCGCATCGTCCACCGACGCCGGCCTGTGGAGCGTCACCAGCACGTACGGGTCGCCGGGCTTCAGGCCAATCGCTGCCAGCACCTCGCCGGCATCGGCCAAGGGGAGGCATCGCACCAGGCTGTCGATCATGACGTTGCCCACCCGATGGATGGAATCAGGCGGCATGCCTTCGCGCAACAGGTTTACGTCGCCATCGGCCGAGGGCGTAAACAGTAGCGTCGACAGCCGATCGGTCACCATCCGGTTGATCTCTTCCGGCATCGTGCGATCGAACGAGCGCAGGCCGGCCTCGACGTGGGCGATCGGGATGTTCATCTTGGCCGCGACCAGCGCCGCTGCCACGGTCGAGTTGACGTCGCCGTACACCACCAGCAACGAAGGGCGGCGCTCGCGCAGTTGCGTCTCCATGCCGATCATGATGGCCGCCGTCTGTTGGGCATGCGAGGCCGAGCCCACGTTCAGGTTCACGTCCGGCACCGGCAAGCCCAGTTGCTTGAACAACCGCCCTGACATGGCCTCGTCGTAGTGTTGGCCGGTGTGGACCAGCGCTTGCGCCATGCCGGCGCGAGTCAGGGACTGGACGACCGGGGCGGCCTTCATGAAATTAGGCCGCGCGCCGACGACGTGGAGGATAGTCATGCGATAACTACGCGGCGAACCCGACCGGGCCCGGGCGCTGGTGTCATACGTCCGCGCTGTCCTGTCCGAATGCGCGCTTGAGCGAGCGCAGGATGCCGGGCTTCTTGCGGATGTCGTCGAGCTGTTCGAGCAGTGTCAGCGCTTCCGAAATCGTCTGCACCGGGCGCACGCCCAGGCGCTTGGCGCCGGCCGGCACGTCTTTCAGGTGGCCGTGCCACACCAGGATCACCTTGGCTTTTGATTCCACCGCAATGTCGAGGCAATTCTCGGGACGGTCGTCAACGAAGGCGTCCAGGTGCAGCGCGTCGGCAATCTTGCCGCGCGAGCGTTGCACCACCATCACGCTGGGATAGCGAAAGCCGTGCGCGTCGAGCCAGCGTTGCGACTGCAGCTGCGTGATCTCGCCGGCGGTTGACGGTCGCGTTGTCAGGAAGATGATTTCCCACCGGCGTTCGCTGGCCATCTTGGCAATGCGGGCGATAATACCGGGCTCGAGTTCGGGGAGGCGCATCCAGAAGTTCTCGATCTTCTTGACGTGATCCCAGAGCTGCATCTGCTGGCGCGCGGTGAGGTGCAGTTCCTCCATGGCCGCGGCTCGCGTGTCGTCTTCAGGATCCTTCGGCGTGTCCTCCGCGCCCTCGGGGCTGGGTGGCGCTTTCTTGTACGCCGACTGCGCGAGCACCTCCTCGCCGAAGAGCTTCAGCGCTTCTTCGTGCAGGGCCGAGTACATGTCGGCGACGGTGCCGTCGAGGTCGAATCCGATACGCAGCGGCATTAGCGGGTCACTTCCTGGGGCGAAGGGTGCGGACTCAATTGTGATGTCAAGCTGTGATGTCTAGGCGGTGACGCCCCTCGCCTCCGCGTGGTTTGCAAGGAACCACTCATAGGTGCCTTCAATCCCTTCGCCGAGCGAGGTGCGGTGGCGCCAGCCAAGCGCATGCAACCTTGAGACGTCCAGCAGCTTGCGCGGGGTCCCGTCGGGCTTGGTGGTGTCGTAAACAATGGTCGCGGCCGGATGGACGATGCGGCGGACCAGGCCGGCGAGATCGGCGATTGAGATCTCCTGGCCGGTGCCGACGTTCAGGTGCAGGGCGTCGCTGTAGCGCTGCATCAGGAACACGCACGCGTCGGCCAGGTCGTCCACGTGCAGGAACTCGCGCCGTGGCGAGCCCGTGCCCCAGATGGTCACGTCTTTCCGGCCTTCCACCTTCGCGTCGTGGAACTTGCGGATCATCGCCGGCAGCACGTGCGAGCTGGTGAGGTCGAAGTTGTCTTTCGGCCCGTACAGGTTGGTCGGCATGGCCGAGATGAAGTCGCAGCCGTACTGCGTGCGATACGCCTGGCACAGCTTGATGCCGGCGATCTTTGCAATCGCGTACGCCTCGTTGGTGGGTTCGAGTGTGCCCGTCAGCAACGCTTCTTCCGGCATGGGCTGCGGGCAGTTGCGCGGGTAGATGCACGAGCTGCCCAGGTAGAGCAGCTTCTTGGCCGCGAACAAGTGTGCCGAGTGCACCACCGTCGCGTGGATCATCATGTTGTCGTAGATGAACTCGGCCGGCCGGGTCTGGTTGGCCATGATGCCGCCCACGGTGCCGGCGACCAGGTAGACGAACTCGGGGCGGTTGGCGCGGAACCAGTAGTTCACCGCCGCCTGATCGCGCAGGTCGAGTTGGTCGCGGGTGGCCGTCAGGATGTTGGTGTAGCCCAGCTGCTCCAGGCGCCGGACGACGGCCGAGCCCACCAGACCGCCATGGCCGGCAACGAAAATCCGCGAGGCGGGTGTCATCTCTGCCATGTCAGTAGAATCTTACTTGGTGGAGGCAACCCTTTAGGGTTGCCTGACCCCTGTCCACTAACTCCACGCAAGTCACCGAAAATCACGAAATTATGACCAGGCGAGTTCGGGCCGGCGGCGCAGGCGCGGTTTCGGGATGCCGGCAGGTCCAGAGCCATCGGATTCGAGGTCCGGCGGCTGGCCTGCCGGAGTAGCGGCCAGATTGAAGGGGCCCTGATCAAACTTCCCTGCTTCGGGCTTTCCTCTCCGATAACTCCGTGCGACCGCTCGACCCCTTCGTAATTGCTTGGGTTTTGACTCTGCCGGCCCGTCCAGCACGGCCAACGCCGGATCCGATTCCGCGCCGCCGGCGCCGTAGTTGGTCAGGGCAAGCAGGTCAGCGTCGGTCCAACCGCGGCGTCCCTGCCAGCCGCACCGGCGGCACAGGAAGGGGCGCTTTGAAGTGAAGAGCCGTACAACCCTGTCCATGGGCTCCGGCCGAGCCCTGACAATCCGGATGGAACCACACTGCTCACACACAGCCATTTAGGGGTTGGTTTGGGACCAGGTTCAAACGATTACGGCAAGACGCACTGTCGTTTGACGAGTTGCGTCAAGTGGTGGCAGACGTAGTGCACTTGTTCTTCAGTCATCACGCCCGAGAACGGCAAGGCCAGGGTTCGCCTGCCCAGGTCTTCGGCGACGGGGAAGTCGCCCGGCTTGAAGCCAAATCGGTCGCGGTAGAGCGGTTGTAGATGGATCGGCGTGAAGTATGGGCGGCTGGGGATGCCTCGATCGTCGAGTTGCCGCATCAGCATGTCCCGATCGATCTTGGCGGCAAGGCGCACTACGTAGACGAACCACGACATGCGCGTCGTTGTGGCCACGGTCACGGGAGGTTCAATCAACTCTCGCTGGTGCTGTAGTAGCGCTGAGTACCAGCCCGCGACGCGCGCGCGCTTGCTGAGCAGTTCGTTCAGCCGCGCCACCTGCACAATGCCGAGAGCGGCGCTCATCTCGTCGAGCCGGTAGCTGTAGCCGAGCCGCGAGTGCGTCAACCACGTGTCGAACACGTCGCGGCCCTGGTTGCGCAACGAGTGAAACAGCTCGCGCCAATCCGCCCGGGACGTGACCAGCATGCCGCCCTCGCCGGTGGTCATTTGTTTGTTGGCGTAAAACGCGAACACCCCCACGTCGCCCAGGGTTCCTACGGGCCGCCCCCCGTACTCGGCGCCGATTGCTTCGGAGGCGTCCTCGATAATCGTGAGTTCATGCTCGCGGGCGATCGACATCAAGGGGTCCATGTCGCATGGCCGGCCGAACGTATGGACGGGAATGAGCGCCTTCAACTTGTCCCGGAGCGGACCTGCGGCAATCTCTGCCGCTTTCTGCTCTACGAGGGCCGGGTCGATGTTCCCGGTTACGGGGTCAACGTCAACAAATACCGGTGCCGCGCGTTCATAGAGCAGGCAGTTTGACGACGCGACGAACGAGAAGGGTGTGGTGATCGCCAAATCGCCGTCGCGCAAGCCGGCGGCGATGACGGCAAGATGCAGGGCCGACGTTCCGCTGTTGACGACAACCGCAAACCGCGATCCCAGGACAGCGGCGGCGCCCTCTTCAAAGGCCCTGAGCTGCGTCCCCAGACCCAGCGTGCCGCTTTGCAGGGCTGCGACCACGGCGTTCACTTCCGCGACGGTAATATCCGGTGATGACATGAAGAGTTTCATAGCGTCTCCACCTCCGGGATCGTTTTCGTCTGTTTCGGACTACCTGACTCCTGAGAGAAGGGCCCCCCGGAAGTTGCGAGCCATGAAGAACACCCGATTTCCCGAAGCGACGATGCCCCGGTCCGCACGGCAAGCGTCGGACCAGCATCGGCGGCACAGCAAGTCATCCTTCGATCACAGGGTGAATCCTGCTGCCACGGCATCCTTTCGGAACATCTCCACGGTTTCAAGGAAGAACGTCTCCAACGACTTGCCGGCCAGCGGGATCTTCTTCAGCAAGTCGTTGGTAACCGTGATGATGTCGCAGCCAATCTCGTCGGCCTGGAAGATGTTGAGAAACTCGCGCGGACTCGCCCAAATCAGCTTGGCACCATCGATGGAATCCAAAACCACCAGCGACTCTTGCATGATCGGCAGCGGGTCTCGGCCGGTATCGGCGATGCACCCAGCGAAGACCGAGACGCAGGACGGCACACCAGCCGTCAGGTTCTTCGATACTTCTCGAACCTGCTCAATTGTCATGAGCGCCGTCACGTTGACCTTGACGCCGGCACCGGTCAGCCGTTTGATCAACCCCCCGGCGAACTCGCCTTGAGTATTGGTCACCGGGATTTTCACGTAAACGTTGTCGCCCCAAGTTGCGATCGTCCGACCCTGTCGCTCCATCTTATCAAATTCGTCTGAGAACACTTCGAACGAGATCGGCCGGTCCGGAATGGCCGTCACCGCGGCCTTGGCGAACCCGCAGCAACTAGCGATCGCCGCGCTTGCGTGCTGTCGTCGACACGGCATTGCGAGAGAGGATGCTAAGTGAAATCGACGCGGAGCCATGAGTGACGAAAGTCACGCAGTGTCATTCGTCACGTCTTGAAGACGGCGCGGCCCGTGAATCCTTCGCGCGTTTCGGTTGAACTGCTGATTGACGAACATAAGCGCAACTACGGTTCTGCTGCTCTTGCCCACCAGGGCATATGCGTCACTGAGCACGTTTCGCACGGTGCCTGGCGACAGCCCCAATTGGCGCGCCACTTCGCGATTGCCAAGCCCTGCGGCCACCAGCTTTGCCACGTCATATTGCCGTGGAGTCAGGTTGATACAAGACACGGTGGAGATCGAATCCTCGTCAAGAACCTCGTCGACCGTCGACATCGTCATCTCCTTTGAAGGGGGCGAAGTTTACGAAACGGTCAGCGAGGTTCTATAAAACCGTGAGTGAGAGATGTCGTTAGTGACATTCGGCACCCTTCGCATTGGTCACGTCGCCGTTGAGACGCTAACGGCATTGGCGCGGTCCCGTTCTGTCAGGTCGCCGACATTTTTCCCGCCGCTCATCAGTCGCGCGAGCCGTCGGCACGTGGGCGTCTTACTTAGACAATACGTGGCACCTGCGACATGAGCGGTCACAGGTGCTCGGGGATGCGACGGCGCACAAACGAGGGCAACCGGGGACCGTCGCCAAGATCACACGCGAAGACTTTAGTGCGCGTTTACATGACGGTAAAATACCGCCTTTTTTATCTATTAATGTCTTTGCGCGATGTAGGCAGCGGGTACGTTTCTGCCTTGCAAAACGGACCGGGAATACCGGCAAGTCCATGCGGCTGGCGTGCACGGCGTCCCGATAGACGCGGTAAACAGGGGGTAGGCCGGATGCGGCTGCGAAAAGTTGGCCGCATCGTGGCGGCAACAACAAGGCCAATCTTGTGGCCTGGCTGCGAACTGATGCGACGTTGGCAACAGGTCGAACACCTCCTCTGTGAACTGCCCGGGCACCATGTCAGCGCTTCGGAGCGGCGAAAACGCTGGCGCTGCGTTTGCTCAAGATAATACGCCGAGGGCCGGCGTCTTCGGCGGGTTCAACCAGTCCTACTTCGCGTCCAGCCCCGAAATCGACACGAGCGCCAAGCAGGGCTACGTGTTTGGCGGCTTCGTGGTGTTGCTGCGGGACAAGTACTTTAAGATTCAGCCGGAAGTCCAGGTGTCACAGCGCAAAGCCATTGCGACCTACGCCGGCCGGGAGACCACTTACACCAACACCTACTTCAACCTGGGACTGATGTTCAGGTCGAAGATCTACAAGGGCCTCTACAGCACGTCGGGCGTGCAGTTTTCGCTGCCGCTCAGCGCCGACTTTGCGGTGCCCGGCGGCACCGTCGACAACAAGGAAAACATCGCCAATGACGTGAGCCTGGTGATTGGTCTCGGCCAGCAGTTTGGCCGCATCGGCATCGAGGGCCGCTGGGACTCGGGTCTGAAGGGCATTGAAGAGGTTCCGATCGGCGGTTCGGTCAAGCGCAACCGCGCCTTCACGTTCATTGGGATTCTCGGCTTCTAGCCTTCCCAAACGCACCTGCTTCGGAAAAAGGCTCGCTTAACGCGAGCCTTTTTCTTTTGTCCCGACCTGACCGAACGCATAGTCGCGCCCCGGGCAGGTGCGAAACGCAATCCGTTTGCGGGATTCCAGGGGCGCTAAAAGTCGTCGTTTGTGAGGTGCGTGTCGGTTGGGATGTCGTGTTTCGCGGTCTTTCCCAGCAGTTGCTCGTAACGCTCCGCCGGAATGGCGCCCGTGCCAGGGCGCTTCACCCAGAGGTTCTGCGTCGTGAACGGCTCGCCGGCCCTGATGGGCTGGATGGTGACCACCGTCGCGAACGCGAAGTCCATGGTGACCTGCTCTTCCTTCGCAGGGCCCTTGGTGCCGCCAAGCTCGGCGTGCAGCGTGCGCGCGGCCTCAATCAGCTCGCGGCACCGCGCCTCGTCCATCGAGCAGACAATGTCGGGCCCCACGCGCTGCATGTGGTCGGTGAAGTGGCGCTCGACGAGCGACGCGCCAAGCGCCATGGCGCCGATGCAGGCGATGTTGTCGGTGGTGTGATCCGAAAGCCCGATGACCGCGCGCGGGAAGGCCTTGCCAAGCTCCACCATCGCGCCCAGGCGCACCAGGTGCGGCGGGGTCGGATAGAGGTTGGTGGTGTGCAGCAAGGCGACGGGCGTGCCGGCCTCCTCGAAGATGGCCACGGCCTTGGCCGCGCTCTCGATGGTGTTCATGCCCGTGCTGAGGATGGTGGGCTTGCCGAACGACGCAATGTGCTTCAGCAGCGGGTAGTTGTTGCACTCGCCGGAGCCGATCTTGTACGCCGCCACGTGCATGCGCTCGAGCCGATCCGCCGCCGCGCGCGAGAACGGCGTGCTCATGAAGATCATGCCCTTCGACTCCACGTACGCCTTCAGCGCCCGCTCATCGTCTTCTGAGAGCGCGCAGCGCCGCATGATTTCGTAGATCGAGACGTCGGCGTTGCCCGGCACCACTTTCTTCGCCGCCCCACTCATCTCGTCGTCCACGACGTGGGTCTGGTGCTTGACCACTTCGACGCCGGCCCGGGCCGCGGCATCCACCATCTCGCGCGCGACGGCCAGGCTGCCCTCGTGGTTGATGCCGATTTCAGCGATCACCAGGGGGACATGCGCTCGCCCGACTTTTCGATCGCCGATGGTTATCTCTGGAATCATGATCGGGATCCGGGATCCGGGATCCGGGGACCCGTCATCAAGTCTCGCGCGAGTCCCGGGACCCGGATCCCGGATCCCGAGAAGAAGAAGCCATCGATCAAGGCTTCTACTTCGGCGATCGATTTCGCCGCGTTGATGCCAATGCGGAACTGCGCGCCGCCCTCGAAGCCCTTGGTGTACCACGCGCAGAGGGCGCGGAGCTTGTTGATCACCCACCGCTCTTTCGAGGCTTGGGGCCTGGGGCTCGAGGCTTGAAGCACAAGGTGCCGAAAGCCTTCCTGCTCGCCCTTTTCGTCGGCCAGCAGCAGCTGCATGTAGTCGAGCAGAAACTGGCCGCGCTCTTCGTCCGTGATCTGACGGGCCGGCCGGCCGGCCATGAGATCCCGCGCCTGGGCGAGAATCCACGGGTTGCGCAGCACGCCGCGGCCGACGAACACGCCGCTCACGCCACTGCGCATGCGCGTCACGATGTCTTCGGGCTCGACGCAGTCGCCCGAACCAAACACCGGGATGCTCACCGACCGGGCAATGCCGGCGACCACCTCCCAATCCGCGGAACCGGTGTAGCTCTGCTTCGCCGTGCGCCCGTGCACGGCAATGGCCGACGCGCCCGCCGCCTCGACCCGCCTGGCCAACTCCGGCGCGTTGACCTCGCCGTCGTCCCAGCCCTTGCGCATTTTCACGGTGACGGGGATCTTCACCGCCCGCGTCATGGCGGCAATGATCTCGGCGGCGTGGTGCGGCTCGCGCATGAGGCTGCAGCCGGCATTGTGCTTGGCGATTTTCGGCACCGGGCAGCCCATGTTGACGTCCACGATGTTGGCGCCCATGGCTTCGACCACGCGCGCGGCTTCGGCCATCTTGGCGGGTTCGCCACCGAAGATCTGGATCGAGACCGGCCGCTCTTCTTCGGTGTACTCCGCGTACTCGAGCGTGCGGTCGATGCCGCGGACCAGGCCCTCGCTGCTGACCATTTCCGACACCACGAGCCCGCACCCGCCCTGGCGCTTGACCAGGCGGCGAAACGCCGTGTCGGTCATGCCCGCCATGGGCGAGACGACGAAGGGCGAGTCGAGTTCGATGTTGCCAATCTTCATGGTGTTACTTGCCGGGATCCGGGATCCGGGATCCGGGGATCCGCGCACAAGAGCTTTCTTCGTCCGGATCCCTGATCCCGGACCCCGGATCCCGTCAGTAGGGTTTCACGTCCGAGGCGTCCACTTCTACCGCAACGGCTTGGCCAATCAGGTCCACGGACAGCACGAGCCGCGCATGCGCGCCTTTGCGAACCAGGCGGCCAACGACGCCCCTGAGCGGGCCGTGCGTCACTTTGACCATGTCGCCTTCCTTGATCAGCGGCACCGGGTCGTACGCCAGCTCGCTTTCAACCAGCGTGCGGATGCTTTCGATCTCCTCGTCCGGGATCGACGACAGCACGCCGTTGTTGCTGATGATCTGGACGACGCCGTCGACTTTGAGCACGCCAATGCGCTCGTCGGGCACGAAGCGGGCGAACACGTAGCCGGGGAACAGCGGCCAGTCGATCTTCTTCTTGCGGTCCTTCCAGTGGCTCCACTTGCCGATGGTCGGCAGGAACACCTCGACCGACTTCTTGAGCAGCTGGTCGCGGACCTGTTTCTCGTGCCGCGAGCGCGTCCACAGTGCGAACCAGGCGGAACCGGGGTCCGGGGTCCGGGGTCCGGGATCCGGGATCCGGGATCCGGGGTCCGGGGTCCGGGATCCGGGGTCCGGCAGAATGCGGGGTTCGTTCGAGTCCATGTCTTTGAGGTTCGGAACCCGCATCCCGGGCCCCGGATCCCGTCGTTATTGCGTGACGGTCCCGCGCGCGGTCTTGACGCCGATGTCGTAGGCCTTCTTCAGGTCGTCGTTCTTCCAGTCGATGATGGCGTCGGTCCGCAGCTTGGCGAGGAACTTGTCGAACTCGACCTTGCGCTTCTCGTTGGCGATCTTGTCGGCAATCTCGCTCTTGGCGTCCTCGAACGGCTTGGTGGTCGAATCCTGCAGCTTCTCGACCTTCACCACCTGGTAGCCGCGCGCCGTGCGCAGCACCGGCGTGACGCCGCCGGCCTTGAGGCCGGCAATGGCCTTCTGCAGGTCGTCAGACAGGTCCGACTTGCTGAGCGGACCGACCAGGCCGCCGTTGGCCTTCGAGCCCGAGTCCGAGTAGTCGGCCGCCAGGCGCGGGAACGGCTCGCCGGCGATGATCTTGGCCCGCACCTCCTCGGCCTTGGCCTTGGCGTCATCGTCTTTGCCCACGTTGAGGCCCTGCGGATCGACGGGCACCGCGATGGTGATTTCACGCAGCGTCACCTGCGGCACGGTGCCGAACTCGTCTTGGTGCGCATCGTAGTAGGTCTTGAGCTCGGTGTCGGTGACCTGCAGCTTCGACATCACTTCCTGCTGCTGCACGCGCTGCACGACCGAAGTGCGCTCCAGCTGCTTGCGCAGGTCAGCCATGGTCATGCCTTCCTGCTTGAGCGCCGCGGCCAGCGCCTCGTCGCTCTCGATCTTGTTTTCTTTCTTGATGTTCTCGAGGATGGTGTTGAACTGCTCGGTCGACATGGTGAAGCCGAGCTCCTTGCCGCGCTGCACGATCAACAGCTCGTCGATGGCGTCCACTATCACCTGGGGCGTCACTTCGAGCAGCGCCTTCTGCAAGGCTTCGTCGCTGTCGGGACGCAGGTTCGGGTTGCGCTGGCGCAACGCCGCGATCTGGCGCTGTTCGAGGTCGGTCTTGGTGACGATTTCGCCGTTCACCTTGACGAGCACCTGTTCGAGGATGGTGCTGGTCTGGGCGGCGGCCGGCGGCGCCAAGGCCGCAACGACCAGACCAACGACTGCCAGGCCGGTAATTCGTAATTTCATGAATCTCCAATTATAGGGTCAGACCCTCGGCGCTACCCACTCGGGGTGAGACCCTAGGCGAGGTCCTCGAGCAACTCGGTCACCTTAGCTAAGACTCCGTCCGGCGCCCTGGGGTCTTCCGGCGCCACCTTCAGGATTTCGGCCTTGGTGAAGCCCGGCAGTACTTCGCCGGTGGTGGCCCGCGCCGCCCACCAAGCCGGCGCACGTTTTGGCTTCGCTGGCCTGACCGAAGTCCGGGATCCGGGATCCGGGGTCCGGGTTTTGGGCTCTGTCGGATGCGCGGGTCCCGGAGCCCGGTTCCCGGATCCCGATCTCAAATCCAGCTTTACCGTGGACGGCGGCAGCAACGTTAAATCTGCACGTTCCTGCACCATCCCGATCAGCCGCATGGGATCCACTTTGGCCTTGTCGCGGAACCTGAACACCACGAGCGGGCCGTCGCGATCGACGGTTTCGACGCCGAGGTTGTCGGCCAGCACGCGGATGCGCGCGAAGTCGGCCAGGTTCAACACGGCCGTGGGCGGCGGGCCATAGCGGTCGCGCACCTCGTCCACGAGCTTGGCAATCTCGTCCTCGCTGCGCGCCCCGGCCATGCGCCGGTAAATCATCAGGCGCTGGTTCATGTCGGGCACGTACTCGTCGGCGAGGCGGAAATCCACCTTCAGGTTGACCGTCGCCCTGACATCGTCGTCGAGGTCTTCGCCCTTCAGCTCGCGGATGGTCTCTTCGAGCAGCTTCATGTACATCTCGAAGCCGACCGCATCGATGGTGCCGCTCTGCTCGCCGCCCAGCAGGTTGCCGGCGCCGCGAATCTCGAGGTCGAGCGCGGCCACGCGGAAGCCGCTGCCGAGGTCGCTGAACTCCTTCATCGCCGCCAGCCGCTTGCGCGCCACCGGCGACAGGGCTTCTTCTGGCGGGATCAGCAAATACGCGTACGCGGCGCGATCGCTGCGGCCGACCCGGCCGCGCAGTTGATACAGCTGCGACAGGCCATAGCGATCCGCGCGGTTGATCACGATGGTGTTCGCGTTGGGGATGTCGAGGCCGTTTTCGACGATCGTGGTCGACAGCAGCACGTCGCACTTGTGCGTCATGAAGTCGAGCATGGCCTTCTCGAGCGTGTCTTCGTTCATCTGGCCATGGCCCACGGCCACCCGGGCTTCGGGGACGAGCCGCTGGATCAGGTTGCCCATCGAGTAGATCGACTCGACCCGGTTGTGGACGAAGAAGACCTGCCCGCCGCGCGCCAGCTCGGCGCGAATGGCGCGGGTAATCACCGCCGAGTCGAACTTCACCACGTTGGTCTGGATCGACAGGCGATCCTTCGGCGGGGTCTCGATCACCGACATGTCGCGAATGCCGACCAGCGACATGTTCAGCGTGCGCGGAATGGGCGTCGCCGTCATGGTGAGGACGTCAACCTTCTTGCGCATCTGCTTGATGCGTTCCTTGTGCGCCACGCCGAAGCGCTGCTCTTCGTCAACGACCAGCAAGCCCAGGTCCTTGAACTGCACGTCTTTCGACAGCAGCCGGTGAGTGCCGACGATGATGTCGAGGCGGCCGGCGGCCAGGGCCTCGAGCGTTTCCTTGATCTCCAGCTTCGTGCGGAAGCGGCTGACCATGTCGATCTTGGCCGGGAAGGCGGCAAAGCGCTCGGTCAGCGTCTTCAGGTGCTGCGCCGCCAACACGGTGGTCGGCGCCAGGAACGCCACCTGTTTGCCGTCCATCACCGCCTTGAAGGCGGCGCGCATGGCCACTTCGGTCTTGCCGTAGCCGACATCGCCGCACAGCAGGCGGTCCATGGGCGTCGACGACTCCATGTCGCGCTTGATGTCGGCGACCGCGGTCGCCTGGTCAACGGTCAGGTCGAACTCGAAGGCGCCCTCGAACTCCTCCTGCCAGTGCGTGTCGGCGCTGAACGCGTGGCCCGGCACCGCCTTGCGCGCGGCATAAAGCTTCAGCAGCTCCTCGGCCATGTCGCGCATGGCCCTCTTGACCTTGCTCTTGGCCTTCTCCCAGGTCTGGCCGCCCAGCCGATCCAGCGGCTGGCTCGCGCTGCCGGTGTATTTCTGGATCAGGTCCAGGCGTTCGACCGGCACAAACAGCTTGGCGTCGCCGTGATACTGGAGTTCCAGGAACTCCTGGACGATGTCGCCGCCGCCGACGGAGATTTGCTTGAGGCCGATGAACTGGCCAATGCCGTGATCGACGTGGACGATCAGGTCCTTGACCTTAAGGTCGCGCAGGTCCGACAGGAAGGTCGCGGCCAGGGAGCGCTTGCGGCCGCCCCCGGTCTTGCGGCGCTCTTCCTCGAAGATGTCGGTTTCGACGTACAGCTGGAGGGCTTGCAGGCTTGCGGGCTTGGGAGCTTGGGGATCTCGCTCCTCCTCGCGTCCAAACTTGAGCCGAAAGCCTTTCGATAACCAGCCTTCGGCGACGAGCACGGCGCCGGAGACGACGTCGCCGGCATCGGTGGCCATCACGGCGCGGACGTCGTAGTCGCGCAGCAGCTCCACGGTTCGCTCGGCACGGCCATGCGTGCCGGCCACGAACACGACGCGGTCCGCGCGCTCGAGCGCCGCGCGCACGTCGGCTACCCAATCTGCGATGCGCCCATGGAACGACGCCACCGGTTGAACGGATAATTCCGTCTCCCCCGGCCCACGGATCCCGGATCCCGGATCCCGGAGATCGAGCTCCTCGAGGGTGTTCGCGCCGGCCAGCGCCGGCTGCACTTCCGCCCACGACAGCATCAGCTCCGCCGGCTGCGCCTTGAGGACCGCGGCGCCCTTGGCCGAGCGCTCCACGGCATCGGCATAGGAGGTCTGCAACTGCTCCCACGCCGTCTCGATCTGCTGTCGCACATCCTCCGGTTCGGCCACGATGATGGTGTGATCGTGGGCGAGACGGAGGTACTCGAAGAGCGACGTGTTCTTGTCGTCGCCCTCGCGCACCGGCACCAGGCCGAAGCGATCGAGGGTTTCAACCGAGCGTTGCGTGCCGGGGTCGAAGCGGCGGATCGATTCGACCGTGTCGCCGATGAACTCGATGCGGATCGGCAGTTCTTCGCCGGCCGGGAAGATGTCGAGAATGCCGCCGCGGCGGGCAAACTCGCCGTGGGCATCCACCGGATCGGCCGGCTCGTAGCCGCCGGCCACCAGCGTGTTGGCCAGCGCCTGCGGATCGATGTCGATGCCGGGGCTGATCTCGTACGACGCCAGCAGCAGCGCTGCCGGATCGGTCAACCGCGGCAGCAGACCGCCCGCCGAGGCCACCACGACGCGCGCTTTGCCGGTGACCAGGGAATGCAGCGCCCTGGCGCGGGCCGAGGCGACCTTGAGGTGAGGCTGGAAGCCGCGATAGGGATCGACTTGCGGCGATGGGAACGGCAGCACCTGCTGTTCCACCACGGCGTCGGCCGATCCTTCGAGCGCCCCCAGGAAGAAGCGGATGTCGCTGACGGCCGTGTCGATGTCGGCGTCGTTGGGCACCACGTGCAGCACGACCCCGTCGCGCAACCCGCGCGCCGCGGCCGCCACCGCCATGGCCCGTACAGGGGGTGTCGCGCCGCTGATGCGCCGGGTGGGGGTGGTGAGCCCGCTTTGCCCCAGAACCGAAATCAGCAGCGACCGTAACGCGAGTGACGGAGCGCTAGACATGCACGAATTTCTCTAACAGCCGAGCCTTCTATTGTCTCATGAGCGGGATCCGGGATCCGGGGTCCGGGGTCCGGGATCCGGGATCCGGGGTCCGGCCCCCGGTTACTGCCGAACCCTCTCAACGATGGCTGTCGTTGAGTAGCCGGGGGCGAGCGGGATGCGGACGACCTTGCCGCCGCGGGCTTCGACGACATCCCGTCCCACAATCGCGTGCTCGCCCCAGTCGGCGCCCTTCACCAGGATGTCGGGCTGCAGCGCCGTGATGATCGCGTGGGGCGTGTCTTCGTCGAACACCACCACGGCATCGACCGACGCCAGCGCGGCCAGGACCTCGGCGCGCTCGTGCTCGGGGTTGATGGGCCGGTCCGGCGCCTTGCCCAAGGCACGGGCCGAGCGGTCGCTGTTGACGCCCACGATCAGCACGTCACCAAGGGCGCGGGCGTCGCGCAAGTAGCGGACGTGGCCGGGATGCAGCACGTCGAATACACCGTTGGTGAAAACGATGGTCTGGCCGAGACGGCGTGCGCGGGTGACAAGCGCCACCGCTTCGTCTCGCGACATTATTCCGCCTTGAACGTGATGCCGCCGCCAAACGTCCAGCGGTGGGCGGGACGGTAGATGCCCACGTCCCTCACGCGCGACTTGATGCGGAACGTGTAGAGCAGCCGGTGGTAGTCGTAGGGATAGCCGTCGGCCTTGTGGGCCGCCAGGTCGAGGCGATACGTCCCCTCGACCAGGTCGAGGCTGTCGATCTCGAACGTCACCGAGCACTCGCCCTCGATCCTGCTGGGCTGGAACTCCTCGAGGTTGGTGTTGGTGCCATAGACGCACACGCCGTCGGCGTTGAACAGGCCCAGCCCAAACACGAAGTCGGTGATCGGCTCCCTGGCCGTCATCGTCATGTGAACCTTGAGGTCGTCGCCGCTCTGGAACACGTGGCCCGACTCGCCGTCGGGACCGCTGATCGACACCTTCGTGATCTCGATCTCGCGCGTGCCCCACCGGCCTTCGGTCGCCTTGAACCCGTCGCGCACCGTCTCGGCGTCGTCCACGGGATTCTGCGGTGCCTCTTCCGTCTCCGGGTTGCCGTCTCCCGGTTCCCGTTCATCGGCCACAGGGGGAGCGCCCGTCACGTTCCTGGCCGCGGCGGCGACCCTGGTGGCCTCGGCCTTCGCTAGCGAGTTCTCTTCGCTGTCTTCGACGTTGATGATGTAGGCGGCCACCACACGCTTGGGATCGCCCTCGCCCTTCGACACGCCCTTGTCGAGCCAGTGGGCTTCGTCGCAGAACTTCTCCACCAGGTCGAGCGAGTGAGTCACGAGCAGGATCGACTTGTTGCGGCGGCGGAAGTCCGAGAACTTGTCGAGGCACTTGTGGGTGAAACCCTGGTCGCCCACCGCCAGCACTTCGTCAACCAGCAGCACTTCGGGATCGACGTGAATGGCCACGGCGAAACCCAGGCGCATGTACATGCCCGACGAGTAGGTCTTGACCGGCGCGTCGATGAAGTCCTGCATCTCGGCAAACTCGACGATTTCGTCGAAGCGCCGCTGCACCTCTTTCTTGCTGAGGCCCAGCATGATGCCGTTGATGAAAATGTTTTCGCGGCCCGAGATCTCGGGGTGGAAGCCGGCGCCAAGCTCGATCAGCGCCGAAATGCGGCCGTCAACCCTGACCTCGCCCTCGGTGGGGCGCGTGATGCCGGCCACGCACTTGAGCAGCGTGCTCTTGCCCGAGCCGTTGCTGCCGATCACGCCGTAGGTGCAGCCCTTCGGCACTTGGAAGGAGACGTTGCGCAGCGCCTGGAAGGTCTCGTCGGGCTTCAGGTCGCCCAGCAGGCTGCCGTCGAGCAAGGCCGACTTGAGCGTGGCAAACTGCCGCCGCCGCGCGTAGCGCCGGTAAACCTTGGAGACGTTGACGACGTCGATTGCCGGCTTCATACGAATTGGCCACAGAGGCGCATGGACACAGAGAATCTCTTTTGAAATTCAAAGACAAGCAACACCTGATCAGACCCAAAACGGTCTTCTCTGTGTCTCTGGGTCTCTGTGGCCTTAACCCTCATACTTCTTCCGCGAAGCTGTCTCTCAACCGATCGAACACAAAATAGCCCGCCAGGAACACCACGATCGAGCCGGCGCCCAGGCCCAGCAGCCAGCGCTGGTGGCCGAACGGGCCGTCGAAAAACAGCACTTCCTGGTACGACCGCATCAGGTGGGTCATCGGGTTGATGTTGAGCCACCACTGCATGTCGGCCGGCGCCATCTGCACCGAGTAGATGATCGGCGTGGCGAAGAACCACAGCGTCAGGAGGTTGCCGAGCAGGTCTTTCAGGTCGCGGAAGTGCACCGTCAGCGCCGACAGGAAAAACGCCAGGCCGGTCGTCAGGGTCAGCTGCACCAGCACGATCACCGGCAGCCACAGCAGTTCCACGGGATCGATCGGCCGCTGGTAGTAGAGGACAAACGCCGCCAGGATCGGCAGGCCCAGGAAGAAGTGCACCATGTTGGCCAGCACGGTGACGATCGGCAACACCTCGGCCGGGAACAGCACCTTCTTGATCAGGTTGCCGCCGGCAATCAGCGTATTGGACGACTCGAGCAGCGACGACGAGAACCAGGTCCACGGCAGGATGCCGCAGAACATGAACAGCGCGAACGGCTCCATGCCGGCCGGATGGCTCGACGGCAGCACCTTGGTGAAGACGAACGTGTAGATGAAGAGCAGGAGGGCCGGGTTGAAGAACGACCAGAAGAAGCCGAGGACCGAGCCGCGATACCGCGCCTTGAGGTCGCGGACGACCAGGGTCTGGATCAGCGCGCGATAGCGGCCGAGCTTCGCGAGGCTGCTAAACACCGCCTCTGCGGCTTTCCGCCTGCAGCTGCTGCAACGTGCGGAGCATGGCCAGCCGCGCACGCTCGAAGTCGATCTCGTGGGGCACGGCGCCCATCACCTCTTCGGCCCGCGCCATGCCGGCTTCGGCGCGCGACTGATCGAGGTCTTCGGCCCGCTCGGCGACCTGGGCCAGCACCGACACCTTGTCGGGCAGCACCTCGACGAACCCCACCGAGACCAGCAGGCTGTGCTTCTCGGCGCCCTGCCGGTACCACATGGCACCGGTGCGGAGCGCCGTGAAGAACGGCGTGTGGCCGGGCAGCACGCCGAAGTCGCCCTCGACGCCCGGCAACGACACCTCGTCCACTTCCTGCGAGATGGTCGCGTCGGGCGACACGATGTGCAGCGCGATCTTGGTCGGTAATGCCATGGCTACTGCTTCAGCGTCTTCGCCTTGGCGATCGCTTCGTCGATCGTCCCGACCAGGTAGAACGCCTGCTCGGACAAGCCGTCGTGCTTGCCCTCGGCAATTTCCTTGAAGCCGCGGATGGTCTCTTCAATCGAGACGTACTTGCCCTCGAGGCCCGTGAACTGCGAGGCGACGAAGAACGGCTGCGACAGGAAGCGCTGGATCTTGCGGGCGCGCGACACCGCCAGCTTGTCTTCTTCCGACAGCTCGTCGATGCCGAGAATCGCGATGATGTCCTGCAGGTCCTTGTAGCGCTGCAGAATCTGCTTCACCTGGCGGGCGACGTTGTAGTGCTCGTCGCCAATCACGCGCGGGTCGAGAATGCGCGACGACGAGGCCAGCGGATCGACGGCCGGGTAAATGCCGAGTTCGGCAATCTGGCGCGACAGGTTGGTGGTGGCGTCGAGGTGGGCGAAGGTGGTCGCCGGCGCCGGGTCGGTGTAGTCGTCGGCGGGCACGTAAATGGCCTGCACCGAGGTGATCGAGCCCTTCTTGGTCGAGGTGATGCGCTCCTGCAGCGCGCCCATTTCCGACAGCAGCGTCGGCTGGTAACCGACCGCCGACGGCATGCGGCCGAGCAGCGCCGACACTTCGGACCCGGCCTGCGTGAAGCGGAAGATGTTGTCGATGAACAGGAGCACGTCCTTGTTCTCGGCGTCGCGGAAGTACTCGGCGACGGTCAGCGCCGACAGGCCGACGCGCAGGCGCGCGCCTGGCGGTTCCGTCATCTGGCCGTAGACCAGCGCGGCGCGGCTCTTCGACATGTCCTTCATGTCGATCACGCCCGACTCCTGGAACTCGAGCCACAGGTCGTTGCCCTCGCGGGTGCGTTCGCCGACGCCCGCGAACACCGACACACCGCCGTGCTTCATGGCGATGTTGTTGATCAGCTCCATGATGATCACGGTCTTGCCGACGCCGGCGCCGCCGAACAGGCCGATCTTGCCGCCCTGCAGGTACGGCTCGAGCAGGTCGATGACCTTGATGCCGGTCTCGAACATCTTCAGTTCGGTCGACTGCTGCTCCAGGGTCGGGGCCGGCCGGTGAATCGGCCAGTGCTCCTTCGACTTGACCGGCTGGTCCGGGAAGTCGACCGGCTCGCCCAGCACGTTCAGCACGCGGCCGAGCGTTTCGGGACCGACCGGCACCGAGATCGGCGCGCCCGTGTCGATCACGCTCATGCCCCGCTGCAAGCCGTCGGTCGGCTTCATCGCGACGGTGCGGACGCGGCCTTCGCCCAGGTGCTGCTCGACCTCGGCGACAATGTCCACCTTCTCGCCGCCCGACGAGCCGTCGTCGACGATGCGAACGGCGTTGTAGATGGCCGGCAGGTGCCCGCCCTCGTACTCGACGTCGATGACGGGTCCGATGACCTGGATGACCTTGCCGATTTTCTGCTCTGCTGCTGCTGTAGCCATAGTTGTCTTTGCCGGCTGCTGGCGGCCGTAAAGTGCCGCCCTTCTGGGATGGGCCTAGGTTGCTTGGGCCCCCGAAACGACTTCGATAATCTCGCGCGTAATCGCGGCCTGACGGACCTTGTTCATGTAGAGGGTCAGGCGATCGACCATTTCCTTCGCGTTGCGCGTCGCGCTGTCCATCGACTGCATGCGCGCGGCGTGCTCGGCCGCAGACGACTCGAGCAGGGCGCGGTTGACCTGCACCGCCACGTGCATCGGCAGCAGCGTGTTCAGCAACTGCGCCGGGTCGGGCTCGAACAGGTAATCGACGGCGGCCGAGGCCGAGGCCTCGGCGGGCTTGCCCGCCGTAGCCCCGCTACCCGTGTCGTCGGGGCGCAGGCGGGGTATCGGCAGGAGCTTCTCGATCACGACCCGCTGCGAAATGACCGACTTGAACTCGTTGTAGACCAGGTAGACCGAACTGATGTCGGGACCGAGGAATTCCTTGATCGCGGTGGAGGCAATCGCCTGGGCGTGCGACCACTTCACGTTCTGGAACAGCCCGATCTCCTCGTACATCACGTCGAAGCCGCGGCGCTGGAAGAAGTCGCGGGCCTTGCGGCCGACAAGCGCCATGGCCACGTCACGGCCGTCCGGAGCTTTCGGCTGGTCGATGGTGAACTGCAGCGCCGCCTTGGCGACGTTGGTGTTGAAGCTGCCGCACAGCCCGCGGTCGGCGGTGATCACGATCAGCAGCGTGCGCGCCGCCAGCGGGTCGTCGTTCAGCAGCGGATGCGCGGCGCTGTCGGTGCGCGTGGCGAGGTTGTTGAACACCCGCAGCATCTCCTGCGCGTAGGGGCGGCTCTTGAGAATCCGCTCCTGCGCCCGGCGCAGCTTCGACGACGAGACCATTTTCATGGCCTTCGTGATCTGCTGCGTCGACTTGACCGCGCGCACCCGGCGTCGAATGTCGATCAGTGACGGCATGACTAGCTTAGCGCCGGGATCCGGGAACCGGGATCTGGGAGCCGCGCACTGTTAGTGCCCGGAACCCGGATCCCCGATCCCGACATCGTTAGGCGCTGGCGGCCACTCCTTTCATGGTAATGAAATGAGCGCCAAACTCTTTCAGGGCCGCGTTGAGATCCGACTTCAACTGATCGTCGAGCTGCTTCTTCTCGCGGATCGCCTGCAGCACGTTGCCGTGGCGCGTCTGCATGAACTTGACCAGCTCGTCCTGCGCGGCGCCGACGTCGGCGACGGCAATGCTGTCGAGGAAGCCGTTGACGCCGGCATAGAGAATCGTGACCTGCTGCTCGACGGCGAGCGGCGCGTACTGCTTCTGCTTCAGCACTTCGACCAGGCGGGCGCCGCGATTGAGCTGGTTCTGCGTGGCCTTGTCGAGGTCGCTGCTGCCGAACTGCGCGAAGGCCGACAACTCGCGGTACTGCGCGAGGTCGAGGCGCAGGGTGCCGGCCACCTGGCGCATGGCCTTGATCTGGGCCGAGCCGCCGACGCGCGACACCGAGTTGCCGACGTTGATGGCCGGACGCACGCCCTGGTTGAACAGGTCGGCCTCAAGGAAGATCTGGCCGTCGGTGATCGAGATGACGTTGGTCGGGATGTACGCCGACAAGTCGCCAGCCTGGGTTTCGATGATCGGCAAGGAGGTCAGCGAGCCGCCGCCCAGCTTGTCGTTCAGCTTGGCCGCTCTCTCCAGCAACCGCGAGTGCAGGTAGAAGACGTCGCCGGGGTAGGCCTCGCGGCCGGGCGGACGGCGGAGCAGCAGCGAGATTTCGCGATACGACTGCGCGTGCTTCGAGAGGTCGTCGTACACCAGCAGCGCGTGACGGCCGCTGTCGCGGAAGTACTCGCCCATCGCGGTGGCCGAGTACGGGCTGATGTAGAGCATGGGCGCCGGGTCCGACGCGGTCGCGGCGACCACGATGGTGTAGCGCATGGCGTCGGCTTCTTCGAGCGTGCGCACGACCTGCGCCACCGTCGACTGCTTCTGGCCAATGGCGTTGTAAATGCAGATGACGCCGGTGTCCTTCTGGTTCAGGATGGCGTCGAGCGCCACGGCGGTCTTGCCGGTCTGGCGGTCGCCGATGATCAACTCGCGCTGGCCGCGGCCAATCGGCACCATGCCGTCGATCGACTTGAGGCCGGTCTGCATCGGCTCGCGGACCGACTGGCGGTCGACGACGCCGGGGGCAATGCGCTCGATCGGCGACAGCTTCTTGGTGAGAATGGGACCCTTGCCGTCGATCGGCTGGCCCAGGGCGTTGACGACGCGGCCGAGCATTTCTTCGCCGACCGGCACCGAGATGATGCGGCCGGTGCGCTTGACGGGATCGCCTTCCTTGATCGCCGTGAAGTCGCCCAGCAACACCGTGCCGACGCTGTCTTCTTCGAGGTTGAGCGCGATGCCGAAGACCCCGTGAGGGAATTCCAGCATTTCGCCGGCCATGGCCCGCTGGCAACCGTGGACGCGGGCAATGCCGTCACCCACCGACACCACGGTGCCGGTCTCGGCCACGTCCACCGCGACGGCAAAGCTGCCAATCTGCTCGCGGATGATCTTGGAAATCTCGTCGGCTTTTATGCTCATAGAGGCTCTTGTCTACTTCACTAGTTGCTGGCGCATCCGCGCCAACTGCGTGCGGACGCTGCCGTCGTACACCGTGCTGCCAATCGTCGCGACGACGCCGCCGAGAAGTTCGGGGTCGACGCTCACGGACAGCTCCACTTGCTTGCCGGTGACCTTGCCCAGGCTGTCGGCCAGCGCCTTGGTCTTCTCGGGCGACAACGCCACCGCGCTTGTCACCTCGGCGCGCACGATGTTCTGGTGCGCGAGCAGGCGCTCGCGAAAGGCCACGGCCAGGTCGGGCACGAGGTGGAGCTTGCGGCTTTCCGCGAGCAGCACGAGCAGCTTCTTCACCGGCGCGCTGAGCGCCATCTTGTCGGCAACCGCTTCCATCAGCGACTGGCGGGCGGCCTCGGTCACGCTGCTGAGGCCGGCGGCCTGGGCCAGGTCGGGGCTGGCCGCCATCATGGTCACCAGCGCCTGCAGGTCGCGATCGACCTGCGCCAGGTCGTTGTGCTCCGCGACGGCGACGTCGAACAGCGCCCGGGCGTAGCGGTTGGCCGAAGTTCTCAGCGACATTATTTGCTCTTCACCTGGGTCAAGTAGTTGTCGATCAGCCGGTCCTGATCGGCCGGCGTCGTTTCCTGCTTGATCCGCTGGGTCGCCAGCTGCACCGACAAGTCGGCGGCATGCTCGAGAATGTCCTTCTTGGCCAGCCGCACCTGGAGGTCGATCTCGCGGCGCGTCTGGTCGAGCAGGCGTTCGCGATCGGCCTCGGCGGCGGCGGCAATGCGCTTTTCTTCCGACGCGATTTCTTCGCCGCCGCGGGTGCGAAGCTTGGTCAGCTCGCCGGGCAGGGCCTGCAGTTTCTGGTCGATGCTGGCCAGTTGCGCGGTCGCCGCCGCCTTGAGTTCGGCGGCCTCGATCAGGTCCTTGCGGATGGTGGCGCTGCGGGTGGCGAGGTATTCCTTCAGCGGGCCGTTGCCGAAGTAGTAGATCACGCCGCAGAAGATGATGAAGTTGGCGACGGGCCAGCCCATGCCCAGGATCATCTCGCCGATGCTCTGCTCGTGATGGCCGCCTTCGGCGGCATGTTCCTGGGCGAACGTCACGGCCGAAAACACGAACATGCCGGCGGCGACGAGGGCCGTTCTTACATTGTTCTTTAATTCACAAGCGGCGAGGAATGTGGTCTGCACTTCGTTTCCCTGCTTGTTACCTGAATGACCCAACCTGATGCAGCAGCCGCGACAGCGGAGCGGATGTCAGGGGAAGGACCATGATGTCCATTAGGAGGCGCGGCCGAGGACGCGGTTGACGATTGCGCCGGCCAGGGTATTGGCATCGCGGTCGAGCGTTTCGCGCGCGGCCTGGGATTCCTGCTGCACGCGAGCGGTCGCGGTTTTCAGTTCCTGTTCGACCGTGGCGCGGGTGGCCGCCAGCAGCGAGGCGCGCTTGTCGAGCGCCGCCTTGCGCATGTCGTCCATCTGCCCGTAGACCTCGGCGCGCGCGGCGCCGACCTTGCTGTCGTATTCAGCGGCCGCAGCCGCAGCCTTCTGCGCCGCCGAATCGGCCAGTTCGCGGGCCCCGCGAACGGCGTTGCTGCGCTGATCGATCACCTGCAGGATCGGCTTGAACACCAGGGTGTTCAGCAGATAGGTGCACAAAAGCAGGAACGCGACGACCCAAAGGGTTGTGATGTCTGGTGTTAACAAACAATTAAATGTATCACGGCAGGCCGGGATCCGGGACCCGGGATCCGGGCAAGGCTTTTCTCGACCGGACTCCGGACCCCGGAGCCCGATTCGAGCCTGTTTGTGGGTCAAATACCAGAATCAGCGAATTCGTAGCCGGACGCCGCCTTTGGCTTCGACCGTCCCCACGAAAGCTGCCGGAACTCCGGCCTTCTGGAGGGCCTCCAGGGCAAAATCGGCCTCGTCTGGGTCCACGGACAGGAACAGCCCACCCGACGTCTGGGGATCGAACAGCAGGTCGTGAAGCTCGGCCTTGACGCCGGGGCCAAACTCGACGCCCGCGGCGAAATGTTCGCGGTTGGTGGACATGCCGCCCGACTTGTTGGCGGCGACCATTTCGGCCACCCCTGGAATCAGCGGAATCGACGCGGCATCGAGCGCAAGCGTGACGTGACTGGCCGCGGCCATTTCCGATCCGTGGCCGGCCAGGCCGAAGCCGGTGATGTCGGTGCAGGCATGCACGCCGTCGATGCCGGCAATCGCTTCGGCGGCCGCCTTGTTCAGCGTGCGCATGGACGCGACCGCGACGTCCACGACGCCGCCGGGCGCGCGGCCGAACTTGATCGCGGTGCCGATCACGCCGGTGCCGATCGGCTTGGTGAGGATCAACCGGTCGCCCGCGCGGGCGCCGGCGTTGGTCAGGATGCGCTTGGGATCAACCGAGCCGGTGACTGAATAGCCAAACTTGATCTCGCGGTCCTGCACGGTGTGGCCGCCGAGCAACGCCACGCCCGCCTCGCGCAGCTTGTCGAAGCCGCCGCGGAAAATTTGCGCGATGTCGTCGGTGTGCAGCCCGTCTTGCGGAAAGGCGGCAATCGCCAGGGCCGTGAGCGGACGGCCGCCCATGGCATACACGTCGCTCAACGAATTGGCCGCCGCGATCTGGCCGTACAGATACGGGTCGTCCACGATCGGCGTGAAGAAATCCACGGTCTGCACCAGCGCCGGGCCGCTCTCCCACGCGTACACACCGGCATCGTCCGCCGTCCGGTAGTCAACCAGGATGCGTGGGTCGGTTTGAATTGGTATGCCGCTCAGGACCTGAGCGAGCTCGCCCGCGGCGAGTTTGCTCGCTCAACCAGCGCAGCTGACCATCTCGGTCAACCGGCGCCTTTGTTGTTCAGTCATAGGAGATTGGCTACCTCTTGGCCACCGAGGACGCTAAGGACACAGAGTAATTGCTTGGGCGGTCATAAAGAATTGGCTCAGTGTTCCCGGTGTCCTCTGTGGCCTACTTCTTCTCGGTCAGGTACTCGTAGAGACGCTGCAGTTCGGTTTCGTTGGTGTAGCTGATGGCAATCGTCCCGCCCTTGCCGCGGCGCTTGATCTCGACCGGCGTGCCGAGCGACAGCCGCAGTTGCTCCTCGGCGGCGCGGACGTGGACGTCCTTCTTGGGCGCGGCCTGCTTGTCGGGCTCCGGTTCCTTGCGGGCCAGTTCGTGCTTCACCAGCGCTTCGGTCTCGCGCACCGAGAGGCCGCGCGACACCACGTCGCGGGCGAGGCGGCGTTGATCGCCCTCGGCCGGCAGCGCGACGATGGCGCGGGCGTGGCCCATCGACAGGGCGCCCGAGGCGACGTTGGCGCGCACCTCGTCTGGCAGCTTGAGCAGGCGCAGGTAGTTGGCCACCGTCGCGCGGTCCTTGCCGACCTGCGTCGCGATGTCCTCCTGCTTGAGGTGGAACTCGTCGACCAGCCGCTGGTAGCCGGCGGCGGCCTCCATGGGGTTGAGATCCTCGCGCTGGATGTTCTCGATCAGCGCCATCTCGAGGAGCCGCTTCTTGTCGCCGCTGGCGACTTCCTTGATCACGACCGGGACGCGCGCGAGCTGCGCGCGTTGCGCCGCGCGCCAGCGGCGCTCGCCGGCGATGATCTGGTAGCGGTCGCGCGCGGTGCCGGCGCCGGCGAGCTTGCGCACCACGATCGGCTGGATCACGCCGTTGGCGCGAATCGACTGCGCCAGGTCGTTCAGGCGCTCATCGTCCATTTGGCCGCGCGGCTGGTAATGGTTGGGCTCGAGCAAATCGATGTCGACCTCGAGCGAGGCGCGCGGCGTGGTGACGGCGCCGGTCGCGTCGGGAATGAGGGCGCTCAGGCCCTTGCCGAGTGCGGGTCGTTTCTCCATGGCTAGCTTTCCGTCGGCGAAATGCGTTGGTCGTGGTTGTTTTCGAGCAGCTCGGTCGTGAACGAAAAGTATGCTTCGGCGCCGCGCGATTTCGCGTCGTAGGTCACGGCAGGCAGGCCGTGGCTGGGCGCTTCGGCCAGCCGCACGTTGCGGGGGATCACCGTGCGATAGACCTTCTCCTTGAAGAACTCGCGGACGTCGCGGCCGACCTGCTGGCCCAGGTTGGTGCGCTCGTCGTTCATGGTCAGCAGCACGCCCTCGATGTCGAGCGCCGGGTTGAGCGACGCGCGCACGCGGCGCATGGTGCCGACAAGATCGGCCAGGCCTTCGAGCGCGAAGTACTCGCAGTGGAGCGGGATGAGCACGCGATCGGCGGCGACCAGCGCGTTCAGCGTGAGCAGCCCCAGCGACGGCGGCGAGTCGATGATGATGAAGTCGAACTGGTCGCGCAGCGGCTCGAGCAGCCGCTGCAGGCGGCGTTCGCGATCGGCGAAGGCGATCAACTCGATCTCGGCGCCGGCCAGTTCGCGATTGGCGGGGATCAGCGAGAGGCGTTCGATGCCCGTGGACAAGATGAACCGGTGAGCTCGTGAGCTTTGATCGGCGTTATCTGTGTCACCTGCGGCCCCGGTGTGATCGGCGTCATCCTGCGTGATCGCTTCGTATAACGTCCCGGCGTCTCGGTGTTCGCCCTTGCGGCCGATTCCGCTCGTGGCGTTGCCTTGGGGATCGCAGTCAACAAGCAGCACCGTGCGTCCCGCGATGGCCAGCGCCGCCGCCAGGTTGATGGCCGTCGTGGTTTTGCCGACGCCGCCTTTTTGGTTAGTGACAGCGATGATCTTTGCCATTATAGGTCTATTGCCCAAAACAGTTGTCTTGGCAGTCGCCGACTAGAGAGTAGCACTGGATTCGCGCCTGTCGGCCGGTGGAGGGATGTACTCTCGCAAAAAAGAGTACTGACGGGGCGTTTTATTGAGCGCTCCATGTCGAATTTTTTGCGAGAGCATGTCCCTCCGCAGGGCGCAGGCTCTCACACGCGGGTCTTACTCAACACAACCAGCTTGCTGTGCAGGGCATCGACCAGCGGGTAACTTGCCATCCAGGCCAGCGGCGGCGGCGGTTCGGTCTCAACCGTGCTGGTGCCGGAACCGCGAAACAGGAAGATCTTTCCGCCGGGCCGGAGGAACGCCTGCAGTGTGAGGAGCGTTCGCGTCTCGATGCGCACGGCGCGCACTGAAACCAGGTCGAGCGCCTCGTGGAGCTCGGCGCGCGGCAGCAGTTCCTCGAAGCGCGCGGTTTCGACTTCGGCGCCGCGGATGCCAAGGGTTCTTACGGCCTCGCGAAGGAACACGGCCTTGCGCATCTTCACTTCAACCATCCGGACATGGAGGTTGGGACTGGCCAGCTTCAGCGGGATGGCGGGAGATCCGCCACCTGATCCAGCGTCAAGGAGTGTTCGCGCATTCTCCGGGACGTAGCGGGCGGCCACTACCGGTTCGATCAGCAGACGGTCGATGGCCTCGTCTTCCCCGGCGGGCGTCAACCGGAACGCCGTGAGGTTGATCTTGGCGTTCCACTTCGTCAGGAGCTGGTAGTAGGTTTCCAGGCCGTCGGTGAGGGCCGCGTCGAGCGAGAGGTCGGCCGCCTTGGCACGCCGTTTCAGGCGCTCCCTGAATTCCCTACTCGACACAGCGGGATTTCATCACAAGTGGAGGGGTCCAGGAACCGGGATCCGGGGCAAAGGCAAGAATGAACGCACAAATTATGTCCGGAACCCGGATCCGGCACCCGGGTACCGGCCCCGTCAAAATCGATTGAGGTAGGCCCCGACGACGGCCACGGCAGCGGGCGTGACACCCGGGATGCGCTGGGCCTGGCCGAGGGTTTCGGGACGGGCCTCGGAAAAGCGCTGGACCATCTCCCTAGAGAGGCCGGGGACACGTTCAAAGGGAAATGCGTCTGGAATGCGCCGGCGCTCGGCGTGCTGGGCGCGGACGACGGCCTGTTCCTGGCGGTGGAGGTATCCCTCGTATTTGACCGTGGTCTCCACCGACGATACGTCGAGCAGTTCGTCGAGGGCCGTGGTTTCCATGGCCACCTCCCCGCTGGCCATCAGGCTGGACAGGGACAGTTCCGGGCGCCTTAGGGCCTGCGCGGCTGGAACCCTGGCGCCGCCCTCCACCCGAACCCAACTGCGCTGCAGGCGGTCCACGTTCAGTTCGTAGCGGTTCCGGCGCTGGCTGAATCGCTCCCACCGCTGGTCGTCCACCAGGCCCAGATCCCGGCCTTTCGACGTGAGCCGTAGGTCGGCGTTGTCAGTGCGGAGCAGCAGCCGGTATTCGGCCCGCGACGTGAACATCCGGTAAGGCTCGAGGCAGCCCTTGGTGACAAGGTCATCGACCATGATGCCCAGGTAGGCCTCGTTACGACCCAGAATGAGGGGTGGCTGGCCGGCAACCGACTGTGAGGCGTTGATGCCAGCCAACAGGCCCTGGCCTGCGGCCTCTTCGTAGCCGGAGGTGCCGTTGATTTGGCCGGCGAAGAACAAGCCCTCAACCCGGTGCGTTTCAAGCGACGAGCGAAGCTCCGTGGGCTGAACGAAGTCGTATTCAACCGCGTAGCCTGGCCGCAGCATTTCCGCTGACTCCAGGCCAGGCAACGCCCGAACCAGTTCCCGTTGGGTTTCGGCTGGAAGGCTCATCGAGAAGCCGTTTACGTAGATTTCCTCGACGTCCAGTCCTTCCGGTTCCAGGTAGAGCTGGTGCCGCTCCCGGTCCGGAAAGCGCATCACCTTGTCTTCAAGGGATGGGCAGTATCTCGGCCCGACTCCTGCGATCTGGCCGTTATAGAGGGGCGAATCGTTGATGTGAGCGCGGACCAGGTCGTGGACGCGGTCGGTTGTGTGCAGCAAGTGACAGACCGCCAGGTTAGCCGGTGCCGTGGTAGCGGTAAAGGAAAACGGGATGGGACTGGAATCCCCATGTTCCACGTGGAACACACCCCTTTTCACGCCCGCATCAAAGTCGATTGACCTTCGGGCCAGCCGAGGCGGCGTCCCCGTCTTCAGGCGCCCCCAGCGCACACCCAAGGCCTTGATGGATTCAGCCAGGTCACGCGAGGGCGGCTCATCCGCCCGGCCAGCTGGACGCTGATCGCGGCCAACGTGAACCAGGCCGTTCAGGAAGGTTCCGGTGGTCACCACCAAAGCTCGGCAATGGAATACCGTTCCGTCCTCAAGCTCCAGACCCGCGATTCGGCCCGACTCGACAATAATTCGCCCGGCCCGGCCGATGAGCCACTGGATATTCGGCTCAGCTTCCAGTTCCGCTCGCACCCAGGCCGAATACCGCGGCTTGTCGGCCTGCGCCCGCGGCGACCACACCGCCGGCCCGCGGCTGCGGTTGAGCAGCTTGAACTGTATTCCCGTAGCGTCGATTGCGCGGCCCATCAATCCGCCCAGCGCATCGATTTCGCGAACCAGATGCCCCTTCGCCGTGCCGCCCACGGCGGGATTACACGGCATGTGCGCGACGGTTTCTCGACTGAGCGTGCACAACCCCACGCGTCGCCCGAGCCGCGCCGCCGCCCACGCCGCCTCGACGCCGGCATGCCCGGAGCCGATGACGATTACATCTAATTCGCTTATCATTACTATCTAATCGATAACCTAATCTAGACCAACGGGTGTATCGCCATTTTCTCACGGCCCGCGCCGGCCGCCCGGCGCGAAGCGAACAACGGGCCGACGCAGGCAGGCAACCCTAAAGGGTTGCCTCCACACTAAGGCTCGGGGTTACCTCCACGCTGCGGCTTGGGGTTGCCTCACGTGATTGACTCCGAACTTGAACCTCCGAGCTCGAACCTCCGAGCTTGAACCTCCGAGCTCGAACCTCCGAGCTCGAATCTCCGAGCTCGAACCTCCGTGCTTGAACCTCCGTGGTCTACTTGCCGATGCAGAACTTCGCGAAGATGTGATGCAGCAGATCGTCGCTCGTGCGGCGGCCGGTGATTTCCTGCAGCGCGTGCCCAGCCTCCTGCAGATCGAGCAGCGGGAACTCCTCCGACACCTGGCCCTCGAGCGCTTCGGTCGCGCGCCGCAGCGCGGCGCGCGCGCGTTCGAGAAGAACGGTGTGGCGCACGTTGGTCACGGCGGGTTGATCCCGGTAAGGCAACCCTAAAGGGTCGCCTCCACTTTTGATCGAAGGGTCGCCTGCGCCGGGTGCGCTCAGCATGGCCGCGATTGCCGCGATCAAGTCGTCGAGGCCGGCGCCGGTGCGCGCGGAGATCGCCACGCCGGGCTCAGTCGCGACGGCAGGAAGATCCGACTTGTTCAACACTACCACCCGCGCCTGGGCGGCCGTCTCGCCGAGGATGCCGCGGTCGTCGTCGGTCAAGTCGCGCGAGCGGTCGAGCACCACGAGGACCAGGTCCGCCACGCGCAGCGCCGCGCGCGTGCGGCCCACGCCCTCCCGCTCCACCTCGTCCGACGTCTCGCGCACACCGGCCGTGTCGATCAACGCCAGCGATAGCCCGCCAATGTCGGCGCGTTCGGTCAGCATGTCGCGGGTCGTGCCGGCCACCGCCGTGACGATCGCCCGGTTGGTGTTGAGCAGCGCGTTGAACAGGCTCGACTTCCCCACGTTCGGCGCGCCGACAATCGCCACCTGGGCGCCTTCGCGAATCAGCCGCCCGCGGCCCGCCTGCATCAGCAATTGGTCGATGCGCTCGATCGCCGCCGTCAGCGCTCCCCGCGCTTCGGCCGGCGCCACGAAGTGATACCCCTCGTCCGGGAAATCGAGCGATGCCTCGAGCTTGGCGATCACGTCGAACACGTCGCTCTCGATGGCCCGGATCGCCCCGGTCAGCGTGCCCTCGAGCTGATCGAACGCCGCCCGCGCCTGCACCGGCGTGACGGCATCAATCAGGTCGGCCACCGCCTCGGCCTGGACGAGATCGATCTTGCCGTTCAGGAACGCGCGCAGGGTGAACTCGCCGGGCTCGGCCAGGCGGGCGCCCGCTTCAATCGCGCGGCGGAGGAGAGCAGAAAGGACCACGGGACTGCCGTGCGCCGAAACCTCGGCGACATCTTCGCCCGTGTAGGAGTGCGGGGCAGGAAAGAAGGTGACGACGACCTGGTCGCCCCCACCGAACTTCGCGAACGTTGCGTGCCGGGGTTTGAAGGGTGCCTTGCGCCCGACCAGGCTGGCGGCGACTTGCTCGGCCCCGGGGCCGCTGATCCTGACGACACCAAGGCCGCCGCGGCCGGCCGGAGTCGCGATGGCGACGATGGTGTCTGCGGTGGAAAACATGCCCGGACCCCGGATCCCGGATCCGGCCGATTACTTGACGGAAATAATCACCGTCTTTTCGAACGCGTCGCCAATGCTTTCCGACGTCACCTTGTCGACCTCGGCCACCGCCAGGTGGACAATCCGGCGTTCGTAAGGATTAAGCGGGCCAATCTCCTGCGCCAGGCCGCTGTCCTTGGCCTTGCCGGCCAGGAACAACGCCATCTGCTTCAGCTCATCGTCCTTGCCCTTGCGATAGCCCATGCAGTCGACCACCAGCCGGCGGCCTTCCGCGGCTTCGTGCCGGTAAATGGCGGCGACAATGTGCTGCAGCGCCGCGAGGGCCTCGCCCTGGCGGCGGATCAGCACGTTGCCGTCCTCGCCATTCAGGTTGATGCGCACGCCGTCGGGCATTTCTTCCGCCGAGGCCTCGAGGTCAAGGTCCATCGCGTCGACGACCTTCTGGACGAATTCGGTGATGTCGCTAGTAGCCATATTTAGTGGAGTTCCTGTTCGATGTCCCATTGGGCCGTTCCGAAGGAACGGCTGGTTGAGAGATCCAGTTAGTCCGAGCGAAACCCTTGAGACGCTCCATCGAGGCGTTATTTCGCGAGCTTCCGTGCCGGCGCGCCAATTATATAGTTGGTCGCGTACTGCTGGCCGATGGTCCACACCGTGCTGACCAGCCAGTAGATCACCAGGCCGCTTGGGAACGACAGCGACATGAAGGTGAACATGATGGGCATGAACATCATGATCTTCTGCTGCGCCGGGTCGGCGGTGGTCGGCGTCATCTTGGTCTGCCAGAACTGCGCCGCGCCCATCAGCACGGGCGTGATGAACAGCGGATCCGGCGCCGACAGGTTGTGAATCCAGCCAAAGAAGTGAGCGCCGCGAATCTCGATGGCCACCGACAGCATGGCGTAGAAGGCAAACAGGAACGGCATGGTCAGCAGCATGGGCACGCAGCCGCTGGCCGGGTTGACGCCCTTGGTCTTGTACAGCTCCATGACCTCGGTGTTCATCTTCTGCCGCTCGGGGTCCGTGATCTTGTACTTCGCGTAGCGATCCTGGATGGCCTTCATCTGCGGCTGCAGTTCCTGCATCTTCTTCATCGACACCACGCTCTTGTGGCGGAGCGGGAACATCGCGAGGTTGATGAGGACGGTCAGGACGACGATGGCCCAGCCCCAGTTGCCGACAAAACCGTGCACCCACTGGAGGGCGCCCAGCAGCGGCACCGCGAGCCACGAGAACATGCCGAAGTGAATGGACCGCGTCAGCTCGCTGTCGATGGCCCGCAGGTCGTCGAACAGCTTGGGCCCGAAGAAGAACTGCGACTTCTCGGGGGGCGCCTGGAAGCGCACCGAGTAGGTCATGTAGGTCGCAAACCGCGCCGGCTCGTTGGCTATCGGCACGTTGACCGGCGCGTAATCGATGCGGAACGGCACCGGCGACTGGTGGTTGAGCAGCAGCGACGCGAAATAGTGGTCCGAGGCGCCGGCGTAACGGAACGTGCCCTCCTGGGAGCCGGTCACGGTGTGCGCCACGCGCTCGACCGCGCCGTCCTTGTGGATCATGGGCTGCGCCGGCACGATGCTGTTCGGCGAGAAGAACGATGACGGCGGCCGGTGGGCAATCTCGTCGCCAAGGCCCGGACCCCAGTGGATGACGGGATTGAGGCGGGCCTGGCCCAGCTGCACGACGGCGCCGAACGTCACCAGGTAGCCGCGCGGCTCGAGGGTGAAGGTCTTGGTCGCGCTCAGGCCGTCGGATGCGGTCAGCTCGAAGGTGATGGTCTGCGGCGCGGCGGTGGCATCAACGGTGCTGGGCGACCCTTCCGCCTTCGCGACATTCGCTTCGGCGGACAAGGATGGGTTGCCCCCACCGGAAACGCGATAGAGGCCGTTGTTGATCCGCTCGGTCACCGCCGCATCGTCCACCACGAGCGAGAACGGCTTCACCGCGTCGGGGCCAATCGACTGCGGCACCAGGTCGAGCGGCGTGCCATCGTCGTTGCGGTTTTCCTTCAGCACCCAGTGCAGCAGCCGGCCGCCCCGGTTGGTGAAGGTGGCGCGCACGGTCGCGGTCTCGACAACGATCTCGCGCTCCGCCGTTTCGCCGACCGTCACGGCAGGTGCAGCAGGTGCAGCAGGTGTACCGAGTGCAGCCGGTGCGGCCGGTGCGACCAGCGCGGGTGAGGCGGCAGGGGCCGACTGATTCGTAGACGGGTTGATGGCCGCCATGCTCCCAGGTGCAGGTTTACCCTCCGTAGCGCCCACGGTTTGTGGCGCGGAGGAGGGCGTTGCCTCGGGAGGAGGCATGACAAAGCGCTGGAACAGGAACAGCACCAGGAATGACAGGGTTATCGCGATTAAGACTCGGCGTTCCATCTTGTGATTTCTTGATCTCGTGATCTGGTGAGCGAGCTAATGAGCTGTTGATCTGGTGATCTTGTGATCGATCGGGTGATCTATTGAGTGTGGGACCGGGTCGTAGCCGTGACCCCCGAGCGGGTGGCAGCGGCACAGCCGCCGGGTGCCCAGCCAGCCGCCGCGCACGAAACCGTGGCGCGTGATCGACTCGGTCATGTAGTCGGCGCAGCCCGGCATGTAGCGGCAGCTGCCGGCGAACAACGGCGAGAGCACGATCTTGTATACGCGGATCAGGGCGAGCGCGATGCGCGCGGGACTACTCACCGGGACTTACCCCGAGCCAGGAGGGAAAGAAACTCGGCTTCAACGCGAGCATAGGGTGCAGCGATCATTTCACGGCGGGGCACGACGACCACGTCGACCGCGCCTTCCGGCTTGTGATGGCGGAACAGCTCACGCGTGAGCCGCTTCGCCCGGTTGCGTTCGACCGCCGCCCCCATCTTCTTCGTGGCGGCAATGCCGAGACGCGCCGGTCCAGCCTCGCGAATCCTCGTGAACATCGTCATGAGGCGGCCAGACCGTTTGAAGCCTGTCTTGTAGATGAGTTCGAAATCAGCTCGCTTGCGAACGTGTTCGGTCGCAAGAAACCTTGCGGGCTTGGGGACTTGGGGGCTCGGGGGTGTGGAATTCATTGTGTACCCCTAAGGCCCTGGGTCCCTAGGTCCCTAAGCCGCAAAAGTTACTTCTCGTCGGAAACCGTGAGCCGCTTGCGGCCCTTGGCGCGGCGGCGCTTCAACACCTGCCGCCCGTCCTTGGTTGCCATACGAACCAGGAAGCCGTGCGTTTTCGCTCGGCGCCGGGTATTAGGTTGAAACGTACGCTTGCCCTTCTTAGATCTCGCCATATTCTCCTCGGCCTTCGCGCCTTGCGCGCTCCGGCGAGACCTCGCCGAAGCTGTCCACTAGAATCAGCGCAGGCGGGTCGGTCGAACCTACGATTATGTTCCGCTAAGTCATTCCCTGTAAAGGGTGTTCGGCATGCTAGAGTACGCCTTCGCCGAAGCGGCCTCCCCGGGAGATTTCCACACCTGTGGAAAAGCTTGTGGAAAAGCCCGGCAGTCCGTAACTATAAGTCCTTTATAAGCAATTAGTTGTAGTTGATGCCCAGCGCGACCATTTGGGACCAGGTCCTTAGCCGTATCGAAGATCACGTCGGGCGGCATAGTTTCTCGACCTGGTTCAAGCCGACGTCACTACTTTCCGACGGCGGGCAGACCCTTTCCATCCGCGTCCCTAACCTCCTGTTCGTCGAATGGCTGCCCAAGCACTACTCGGTGGTGCTGGCCGAGGCGATGCGCGAGGTGGGCCGGCCCGACGCCAAGTTGCTGTTCGTGCCCGACGGGGCGGCTTCCGGTGGAGGCAACCCTTCGGGCTTGCCTGCTGATGCCGCCACCCAAGGCAACCCTAAAGGGCTGCCTCCACAGGATCAGGACGCTCCCCGGGTACAGGTCACAAACAGCGAGCCGGAGCCGCTGCGGGCCGGGAGCCTGATTCCCCGCTACACCTTCGACACCTTCATCGTGGGGCCGTCGAACCAGTTTGCCCACGCGGCCTGCCGGGCGGTGGCGGAGACGCCGTCGCGCTCGTACAACCCGTTGTTCATCCACGGCGGCGTCGGCCTGGGCAAGACGCACTTGATGCACGCGATCGGCCACTACGTGGTCCAGCATCATCCCGGCCTGGTGCTGACCTATATCTCGTCCGAGCGCTTCATGAACGAGATGATCAACGCCGTGCGCTTCGATCGCATCCTGGATTTCCGGTCGCGCTATCGCAGCGTCGACGTGTTGCTGGTTGACGACATCCAGTTCGTGTCGGGCAAGGAAGGCACGCAGAACGAGTTCTTCCACACCTTCAACGCCCTGCACGACGCGCAGAAGCAGATTGTCATCAGCAGCGACCGACCGCCCCATGAAATTCCCGCTCTCGAAGAACGCCTGCGCTCGCGCTTCGAGTGGGGATTGATCGCCGACATCCAGTCGCCCGATCTCGAGACCAAGGTCGCCATCCTGAAGAAGAAGGCCGAGGGCGAAGCGCTGCAACTGCCCGACCACGTGGCCATGTACATGGCGACGCGCATCAAGTCGAACATCCGCGAACTGGAAGGGTCGCTGATCCGCCTGATTGCGTATGCCTCGCTGACGAGCAAGCCGCTGACGATCGAGCTGGCCCAGGACGTGTTGCGCAACGTGATCGATCACGACGAGAAAGCCGTGACGATCGAGCAGATCCAGAAATTCGTGGCCGAGTACTACCAGATGAAGCCGGCCGAGATCCGCTCGCGCAACAACTCGAAGTCGGTCGCCATGCCGCGGCAGATTGCAATGTACCTGTGCAAGGCGCTGACGCACGCCTCGCTGCCCGAGATTGGCCGCAGCTTCGGCGGCAAACATCACTCGACGGTGATTCACTCGATCAAGAAAGTCGAGGAAATGCGCAAGAAAAGCGCAGAATTTGATCAGCAGGTGAAGAACCTGCTGGACCAGTTCAAATAACGGCTCCCGGACCCCGGATCCCGGATCCCGGACCCCGGATCCCGGATCCCGGACCCCGGCCTTATGCACAGCCTCAACTGTGCATGGTTTGCGGAGAGCTGCGGATTGGGCGAAAGCCCCCTGTTACCGCGTCGGGCAACCCGCACGTTACCCACAGAAATATTCACAGTTTAAATAATTGGCTAATAAGGGTTTACGCTCGCTGGAAATTTCATAAACAGGACCTACTTCCTGTATACTTTATTGTCTTTGCCTTTTCTCTAATTCTAAGAAGGTAGCCGCGCTATGGAACTGGTCGCCAGGAAAGCCGATCTTGTGCGGGAACTGCAATTTTTCCAGCAGATCGTCGAGCGCAAGAACACGATTCCGATTCTGGCGAACGTGCTGCTCGAAGCGTCGGGCAACGAGGTGACATTGCTCGCCACCGACCTCGAAGTCGCGCTACGCAGCCGCTGTGAGGCCGCCGTGGGCAAGCCTGGCGCGGTCACGCTGCCGGCCAAGAAGTTCTACGAGGTCGTGCGTTCGCTGCCCGATGGCGACGTGAACATCGAGACCGACAAGGGCGGCACGACCGTCAAGGTGTCGGGCGGCCAGTTCAGCTCGAAAATGCCGACGCTGCCGCGCGAAGACTTTCCGAGCCTGCCCGAAGCCGGCGCCGGCGCCAAGGCCACCATCAAGGGCAAGTCACTCGCCCAGATGGTCGCCAAGACACAGTTTGCGATCACCGGCGAAGACACGCGGTACTACCTCAACGGCGCGCAGTTCGTGCTGCGGGCCGACAGCATGACGTTTGTCGCCACCGACGGCCATCGCCTCGCCCTGGTCAACGTCAACCACGAGGGCGCCAAGGGCGACGACATCAAGGCCATCCTGCCGCGCAAGACGCTGGCCGAACTCGGCCGCCTGCTGGCCGACGGCGACGTCGACGTGAAGTACGAACGCGGCGAGAATCACCTGTTCTTCGAGATCGGGCCGCGGCTGTTGATCTCGCGCATGATCGACGGCCAGTTCCCCGCCTACGAAAAAGTCATTCCGAAGGGCAACGACAAGCACGTCGAGTTCGAGCGCGACCGGCTGACGCAGGCGGTCAAGCGCGTCGCCATCCTGTCGAACGAACGCTCGCGAGCCGTGAAGATGATTCTCGACAAGGGCAAGGTCGAGGTCACGTCGAGCAGCCCCGAGTTTGGTGAAGCGCGCGAGCCGATCGCCATCGAATACAACGGCCCCTCGCTCACCATCTGCTTCAACGCGCAATACGTCCTCGACTTCCTCGCCGTGGTCGAGTCGGAAGTCGTCGCCCTCGAGTTGAAAGACGAAGTGAGCCAGGCCGTGATGAAGCCCGTGGGGGCCGACGGCTACGACTACACCTACGTGATTATGCCGATGCGCGTGTGACGCGGAGAGGGGCGTCTGTAGACGCGCCTGACAGGCGGCACTGTCCCGCCTCCACCAAAAAAGTATAAATGTCCCAAACGGAACAACCAGAAAACCAGGCCGGCCTCGGCGGCGCGAACGGCAACGAGAGCAACGGCCACGCGGACTACGGCGCCGAGAGCATCAAGGTCCTCGAGGGCCTCGAGGCGGTTCGCAAGCGCCCGGCGATGTACATCGGCTCCACGGGGCCGGCGGGTCTGCATCACCTCGTCTACGAGATCGTCGACAACTCGATCGACGAAGCGCTGGCCGGCTACTGCACCGAAGTCAACGTCACGATTCACCTCGACAACTCGATCACGGTGATCGACAACGGCCGCGGCATCCCGACCGACATGCACGAGAGCGGCCGGCCGGCGGCGGAAATTGCCCTTACCGTGCTGCACGCCGGCGGCAAGTTCGACAACAGCAGCTACAAGGTCTCGGGCGGCCTGCACGGGGTCGGCGTCTCGGTGGTCAACGCCTTGTCGGAGCGGCTCGACCTCGAGATCTGGCGCAACAACAAGACCCACCAGCAGGGTTACGAGCGCGGCAAGCCGATGAACGACCTGGTCGTCACCGGCACCACGCAACGCCGCGGCACCAAGGTGTCGTTCAAGCCCGACGCGCAGATTTTCGAGACCACCGAGTTCAGCTTCGACGTGCTCGCCGGGCGCCTGCGCGAGCTGGCGTTCCTGAACGCCGGCCTCACCATCACCCTGGACGACGAGCGCGACACCGGCAAGAACCACCGCTTCCATTACGACGGCGGCATCGTCTCGTTTGTGGAGCACCTGAACAAGAACAAGGGCATCATCAATGAGAAGGCCGTGTTCATGCACGGCAACCGCGACGGCATCGACGCCGAAATCGCGGTGCAGTGGAACGACGGCTACAACCCGCAGGAATTTTCGTTCGCCAACAACATCAACACGCACGAAGGCGGCACGCACCTGTCGGGGTTCCGCGCCGCCCTTACGCGCACGGTGAACGCCTACGCCAACAGCCACAACCTGGCCAAGGACCTGAAGGACGCGAACATCAGCGGCGACGACATCCGCGAGGGCATGACCGCCGTCATCAGCGTCAAGATCCCGAACCCGCAGTTCGAGGGCCAGACCAAGACCAAGCTCGGCAATACCGAAGTCAAGGGCATCGTCGAGGCGATCGTCAACGACAAGCTGGGTGCGTTCCTCGAAGAGAACCCGGCGATCGCCAGGAAAATCGTCCAGAAGACCGTGGACGCGGCGCGCGCTCGCGACGCGGCCAGGAAGGCCCGCGACCTCGTTCGCCGCAAGGGCGCCCTGGATGGCAGCTCGCTGCCCGGCAAGCTGGCCGACTGCCAGGAACGCGATCCCGCCCAGGCCGAAATCTACATCGTCGAAGGCGAATCGGCAGGCGGTTCAGCCAAGCAGGGCCGTGACCGGCGGTTCCAGGCCATCCTGCCCATCAAGGGCAAGATCCTCAATGTCGAGCGGGCCCGGCTCGACCGGATGCTGGGCTCCGACGAAATCAAGACCATGATCGCGGCGCTGGGCTGCGGCATCGGCACCGACGATTTCGACATCGACAAGCTGCGCTACCACCGCGTCATCATCATGACCGACGCCGACGTGGACGGCTCGCACATCCGCACGCTGCTGTTGACGTTCTTTTACCGGCAAATGCCGCTGCTGGTCGAGCGCGGGCACATCTACATCGCCCAGCCGCCGCTGTTCCGCGCCAAGCGCGGCAAGTCGGAAACCTTCATCAAGGACGAGCGCGCGCTCGAGAACTTCCTGGTGCACCGCGCCGTCGACGGCCGCGCCGTGCGCACCGGCGAGGGCGCCGAGTTCACCGGCGCCGACCTCGAGAAGCTGCTCCACGCGATCATCGCCTATCGCAACGTGCTCTCGACGGTGCAGCGCCGCGGCCACGCCCGCGACCTGGTCGAGGCCCTGCTCGATCGCGGCGCCCGCGATCGCGGGTTCTTCGAACAGCAGGACGTGCTGCAGGGCCTGGCCGACCAGGTGACGACGCCGACCCGCGACGTGGCGCTCGAGCGCGACGAGGAGCACAACACGTGGCTGCTGCGCATTGACGATCGCGCCACCGGCTATTCGCGCATCGATCGCATTGGCTTCGAGTTCGTGATGTCGGGTGAGTACCGCACGCTGGCGGCCAGTTACGCCGAGATCAAGGACGTCGTTCGCTCCATGCGCCAGGGGCCGGTCGAGGTCCGCGTCGTGGCCGGCGGCAAGGTCGAAGAGGTTGAAGAGGCCGAACCGGCCGACGAAGGCCTGACCGCCGACGAAAAGGACGCGCTCGGCGCCATCGGCCTGACGCCGGGGACCGTCCCCGCGCCGGCACCGGTGACCAGGGGCGGGCCGGTGGCGATTCGCTCGATCGACGAGTTCATCGAGCACTTCATCAACCTCGGGCGCAAGGGCGTGGCCATCAACCGCTACAAGGGCCTCGGCGAGATGAATCCCGAGACCCTGTGGTCGACCACCATGAACCCCGACATCCGCACGCTGCTGCAGGTGCGCGCCGAGGATCACACCGAGGCGGATTCGATGTTCACGACGCTGATGGGCGACCAGGTCGAGCCGCGCCGCAAGTTCATCGAAGACAACGCGCTCGACGTGAAGAACCTCGACATCTAAGCAGCCATGTCCCAGACCGAGCCGATCCGCACGCCCGTAAATATCGAAGACGAGATGAAGCGCTCGTACCTGGATTACGCCATGAGCGTAATCATCGGGCGCGCGCTGCCGGACGTCCGCGATGGCCTCAAGCCGGCGCATCGCCGCGTGCTCTATGCGATGAGCCAGATGGGCCTCGCCTCGAACCGCGCCTACCGCAAGTGCGCCAAGGTGATCGGCGAAGTCATCGGTAACTACCACCCGCACGGCGACCAGCCGGCCTACGACACGCTGGTGCGTCTCGCGCAGGACTTCAACATGCGCAAGACCCTGGTCGACGGCCAGGGTAACTTCGGCTCGGTTGACGGCGATCCGCCGGCGGCCTATCGCTACACCGAAGCCCGGCTCGAGGCACTCGCCGAGAGCCTGATGCAGGACCTCGACAAGGACACGGTCGACTACGTCCCGAATTTCGACGAGACGACCACCGAGCCGACGGTATTTCCGGCGACGTATCCGAACCTGCTGGTTAACGGCTCGACCGGTATTGCCGTGGGCATGGCCACCAACATCCCGCCCCACAACCTGGGCGAGGTGATTGACGGCGTCATCTGGATCATCGAGAACACGCTGATGGGGACAGGCAACCCTAAAGGGTTGCCTCCACAAGAGGCTGGCGAGGGCAATACCGGTAGCAATACCGGTGGCAATGTCGGTAGCAATGCCGGTGGCAATGCCGGTGGGGGCAACCCTTTAGGGTTGCCCATTCAGTACACGCGCGAGCAGAAGCTCAAGGAACTGATCCGCATCATTCCCGGTCCTGACTTCCCGACCGGCGGCACCATTGTCGGCAAGCGCGGCATTCACGAGGCCTATCTCACCGGCCGCGGCTCGATCCAGGTCCGCGCCAAGACCGAGATCGAGACCACCAAGAAGGGCGATCGCCAGCAGATCATCGTCCACGAGATTCCGTATCAGCTCAACAAGACGCGGCTGCTCGAGCGGATCGCCGAATTGGTCCGCGACAAGGCGCTCGAGGGCATCTCGGACCTGCGCGACGAATCCGACCGCGACGGCATGCGGATCGTGATCGAACTGAAGCGCGGCGAGATTGGCGAGGTGGTGCTGAACAACCTCTACAAGCAGACCCAGCTGCAGCAGTCGTTCGGCATCATCACGCTGGCCATCGTGGCGGGCCGGCCGAAGGTGTTGAACCTGCTCGAGGTAATCGAGCACTTCATCGACTTCCGCCGCGAGGTGGTGCGCCGCCGCATCGAGTTCGAGCTGCGCAAGGCCGAGGCCCGGGCGCACATCCTCGACGGCCTGAAGATTGCCCTCGACCACCTCGACGCGGTCATCAAGCTGATTCGCGGGTCGAAGAACCCGCCCGAAGCCAAGAGCGGCTTGATCGAGCAGTTCGGCCTGTCCGAGATCCAGGCGCAGGCGATTCTCGACATGCAGCTGCAGCGCCTCACCGGCCTGGAGCGCGACAAGATCCTCGGCGAGCTGGCCGAGCTGACGGCGCTGATCGCCAAGCTCAAGAACATCCTCGCCAACCAGCCGTTGCTGCTGCAGATCATCCTCGACGAGCTGCGCGCGGTGAAGGCGAAGTTCGCCGACCCGCGCCGGACGATGCTGATCGAGGACGAGAGCGAGATCAGCATCATGGACCTGATCGCCGACGAAGACGTCGCGATCTCGGTCACCGACACCGGCTACATCAAGCGCACGCCGATCACGACCTATCGCACGCAGAACCGCGGCGGCAAGGGCCGGATCGGCATGCGCAAGCGCGACGAGGACGTCGTCAACCACCTGTTCGTGGCCTCGACCCACTCGTTCCTGCTGGTGTTCTCCGATCGCGGCCGGTGCTATTGGCTGAAGGTCCACGAGATCCCGGACGTCGGCGCCGACGGCCGCGGCAAGTCGGTGGCGAACCTGGTGCAGATGGAAGCCGGCGAGAAGATCGCGGCGATGCTGGCGATCCGCGAATTCGCCGACCCCCACTTCATCGTGATGGGCACGCGCAAGGGCACCATCAAGAAGACCGAACTGTCGGCGTTCTCGAACCCGCGGGCCGGCGGCATCATCGCCATGGGCATCGACGACGGCGACGCCGTCATCGACGTGCAGATGTCCGACGGCCAGAGCGAGATCTTCATCGGCACCAAGGACGGCAAGGCGATTCGCTTCGTCGAAGACGATGTCCGCGGCATGGGCCGGACGGCATTCGGCGTGCGCGGCATCCAGTTGCGCGAGGGCGACGAGGTGGTGGCCATGCAGGTGGCCAAGGCCGGCGGCACGCTGCTGACCGTCACCGAGAAGGGCTACGCCAAGAACACCTCGCTCGATGAATACCGCGTCACCGGTCGCGGCGGCCTGGGCGTGAAAAACGTCGAGGTCACCGACAAGAACGGACCCGTGGTGGCCATCACCCAGGTCCACGACAACGAAGAGTTGCTGGTCATCACCGAGCAGGGCAAGATCCTGCGCACGCCGGCCAACGAGATTCGCACCATCGGCCGCGCCACGCAGGGCGTGCGGCTGATGGAGCTCGAGGGCGACGACAAGATCGTGTCGGTTGCCCTGGTCCAGAAGGCCGAAGAAATTCAGAACAGTTCTGAAGTGATTGGCGACGTTCCCAAGGCTCCCGAATCAGGAGAAACTGAATGAAGAAACTGGCCGCAGCGCTCTTGCTTGTCCCGGCGACGATGCTCGTGGTGGGCTGCTCGAAGCCGCCCGAACAGCAGTTCCTGACGCAATACTTCCGGGCCGCCAAGGCGCGCGACAACACCACGGTGGGCCGCATGGCCGCGGTCGTCGTCGACCCCCGCACGCAAGGCTCGGTTGAAGATTTCGCAATCACCTCCATCGGCCAGGAGACGCGCACGCCGCTGACGTTCGCGCCGCTGCTCGAAGCCGAAGCCAAGGCCAAGGAAACCGAGCAGGCGTTCCTCAAGACCAAGATCGAATACCAGAACGCCAACCTCAAGGCGATCGAAGAAGTGCTGAAGATCGAGCAGACCAACCCCACGGCCAAGCTCACGCCGGCGCAGGAGAAGATCAAGCTCGAGTGGAACAAGTGGCGCGAGGGCATTTCGGCTCACGCCAAGGCCACCGCCTCGGCGACGGCCGCAATCAAGTCGGGCACCGGCCTCGCGGAGGCTTCGCTGACGCAGCCCGGTCAGCCGGCCCTGGATCCCAAGACGTTCTCAGGCGAGACGATCTCGAAGGATGTGGTGGTCGCGGCGACCATGAAGACCCCCGAGGGCGCGACCGCCCAGAAGACGCTGACGATCACCATCGAGCGCGTTGCCGGCAACGGCCGCGAAGGCCGGCCGATTATTACCAAGATCGCCGGACTGTAGCTCAGGATCCGGGCAAGAACTGCGGTGCAATCATCGGGATTGCATCGCAGTTTCTGCGTACGCAGCAAGACCATCGCCGCTCGGACCATCCGGCGATTTGCTAAGCTCGTTCCAGCTTCGCGTACTTCGCGCGAAGCGTCTTCGTTCCCACCGAATTGAACCGGACGACCAGCTTCTGATCGTCCTCCAGGTCCTCGACGCTCACCACAGTGCCCGAGCCGAACTGGGCGTGCTTCACGCGCGCGCCAGGGCGCAGGCCCGGGGTCTGGTCTTCTTCCTCGTACTTGAAGTTCTGCGTCGGCACCTTCGCGCCGTCGTCCTGGCGCCCGGCCCGGTAGCCTGCCGCGGGTTGGCGAGGGCGTCCATACGGGTTGGCGCGATACTCGCCCCAATGGTTCCCGCGTGAGCCGGACGAGTAAGACGACGACACCGCCGGCAGGTCCTGCTCCACGAGGTCGAGCGGAATCTCTTCAATGAACCGCGACGCCTCGGTGTTCTGATACTCACCGAACACGCGGCGCCTGGCGGCGCTGGTGATGACCAACTGCTTTCGTGCGCGGGTGATGCCGACGTAGAGCAGCCGGCGCTCCTCTTCCATCTCGGCCTCGTCCTCGCGCGACCGCGAGTGCGGGAACAGGCCCTCTTCGAGGCCGGCCAGGACGACGGTCGGAAACTCGAGGCCCTTGGCCGAGTGCAGCGTCATCATCATCACGCGCGGGTCGATCTTGCCCTGCTCCTTGTCGACGTCCGAGAGCAGCGACAGGCGATCGACAAAGCCGCCAAGCGACGGCTCGTGCTCTCGCGACTCGTATTCGCGCGCGGCCGAGACCAGTTCCATCAGGTTCTCGATGCGGCCTTCCGACTCCTCGCTGCGATCCTCTCGCAGGTCGCGGAGATAGCCGGACTGATCCAGCACCTTGCCGAGCAGGATCGACACCGGCTCGTTTCTGGCGACATCGGCGAGCGTGGTGATCATGTCCCTGAACGCGGCGAGCGACGTCCCCTGCCGCGGGCTCAGGCGGCGGCCATCGACGCCGACCACGAGCTTGGTCCAGAGCGAATTGGTGGCAACGGTTGGCGCCAGGCCGGCAAACAGCGGCGGCAGGTTCGCGTCTTCCTCCGTGACGTCCACCCCTTCGAGCGCATCCATCACGCCCTTGCCGATGCCGCGCGCGGGCGTATTGATGATCCGTCGCAGCGCCACATCGTCGTGCGGGTTCAGGATCAGCTTCAGGTAACTGAGCGCGTCCTTGATTTCTCGCCGCTCGTAGAAGCCGACGCCGCCCAGCACGACGTAGGGAATGCCGGCCGCCCGCAGCGAGTCTTCCACCGCGCGCGACTGGGCGTTGGTGCGATATAGCACCGCTGTCAGCGATCGGGCATCGTCGTGGATGGCCGCGCGCGCGACTTTTGTGATGTATTCGGCTTCGTCCAGCTCGTCGGCGCCGCGGAAATACCGGATCTTGGCGCCACCCTTCTGGTCGGTCCAAAGAGCCTTTTCCTTGCGATTGCGGTTGTTGGCAATCACCGCCGAGGCGGCCTGCAGGATCACCTCGGTCGAACGGTAGTTCTGCTCGAGGCGAACGATGGCGGCCTCGGGAAAGTCGGTCTCGAAGTCGAGGATGTTCCGCAAGTCGGCGCCGCGCCACTTGTAGATCGACTGATCGGGATCGCCGACGACGGCCAGGTTGCGATGCCCGCCGGCCAGCTGCTTGATCAGCAGGTACTGCGGCCGGTTGGTGTCCTGGTATTCATCGACCATCACGTACTTGAAGCGCCGGGCATAGCGCTCGCGAACTGCCGGCGCCTGATCGAACAACTCGACGGTCTTCAGCAGGAGGTCGTCGAAGTCGAGCGCGCTCGCGTCCTTCAGCGCCTTGAGGTAGCCCTCGTAGAGCTTGCCAATCTCGCGGTCCTTGGGGTTCCACGTCCCGGCAAAGGTGTCGGGCCCCTCCATGCGGTTCTTGGCGGCCGAAATGCGGCCCAGCACCATGCGCGGCTGGTAGGCCGCGTCATCCATGTGGTATTCGCGCAGCAGCAGCTTGATCACCGCCTGCTGGTCGGCGGAGTCGTAAATGGTGAAGTCGCGGCTGAGACCTATGGCGGGAGCCTCGCGCCTGAGCAGGCGCGCGCACAACGCGTGAAACGTCGACACCCACATGGCCCGGCAATCGGTGTCGAGCAACTTCTCGACCCGCTCGCGCATTTCCTGGGCGGCCTTGTTGGTAAAGGTGACCGCCATCACCTCGTCCGGGTGAGCGAGACGCTCGGACACGAGGTAGGCAATGCGATGCGCGATTACCCGCGTCTTGCCCGAACCCGCGCCGGCGAGGATCAGCAGCGGACCGTCGGTCTGTTGTACTGCTTCTTGCTGAGCAGGATTTAGCGAACTGAGGAGATCCATGTGGAGCCGGGGTCCGGGATCCGAGGTCCGGGATCCGGCAACAAAGGCTCTTGGTGCGCGGGTCCCGGACCCCGCATCCCGGGCCCCGCCCGCTATTCTACCGTAACGCTCTTCGCCAGGTTCCGCGGTTGATCGACATCACAGCCGCGGCGCACGGCGATGTAGTACGACAACAGCTGCAACGGGATCGACAGCACGACCGGCATCAACAGCGGACTGGTGGCAGGAACTGCGATCAACGAGTCGGAGTCCGTGAGAATGTCCTGCAGCATCGTGTCGCCGGCCGTGGTGATGGCGATGATTGCGCCGCCGCGGGCCTTGGCCTCCTGGATGTTGCCCTGCATTTTCTCGAACACGTGATCGTGGGTGGCCAGCGCCACCACGGGCATTTTCTCGTCGATGAGCGCAATCGGCCCGTGCTTCATCTCGCCGGCCGGGTAGCCCTCGGCGTGGATGTAGGAGATTTCCTTGAGCTTGAGCGCGCCCTCGAGGGCAATCGGGTAGTTGATGCCGCGGCCCAGGTAGAGGAAATCGGACCGGTTGTGGAACCGGACGGCGATCTCTTCGACCTGCCTGGCGGTCTTCAGCGTGTCTTCCAGCACTTGCGGCAACTGCATCAGGGCCTTGATGTGCTCGCAGCGCTCGTCCTTGGAGAGCGTGCCGCGCACTTCGGCCAGGCGGAGGGCAAACAGGTAGAGCGCGACCAGCTGCGTCGTGAACGCCTTGGTCGAGGCAACGCCAATCTCCGGCCCGGCGTGCGTATAGACGGTGCCTTCGGCCTCGCGCGTGGCCATGCTGCCGACGACGTTGCAGATGGCGAGGCTGCGGGCGCCCTTGCCCTTGGCCTCGCGCAGCGCCGCCAGCGTGTCGGCGGTTTCTCCCGACTGCGTGATCGCGACCGCCAGCGTCTTGTCGTTGATGATCGGGTTGCGGTAGCGGTATTCCGAGCCGTAGTCCACTTCGACCGACAGCTTGGCCAGCTCCTCGATCATGAACTTGCCGACCAGCGCGGCGTGCCACGAGGTGCCGCACGCGAGCAGCGTGATCTTGTCGATGCCCAGCAGGTCGGCGGCCGAGATGGCCATTTCCTCGAGGTGGATCTGCCCGGTATCAAGCGACGCCCGCCCGAGAATCGTGTCGCGCACCGCATGCGGCTGCTCGAAAATCTCCTTGAGCATGAAGTGCTTGTAGCCGGCCTTCTCGGCCGAAATCGGATCCCAGGTGACGCGCGTCGGCTTGCGCGCGGCGACGACGCCGTCAAGCGACATGAAGGTCACGCCGGCCGGCGTGAGCACCGCCATCTCCCTGTCTTCCATGAACACCACATCGCGCGTGTGGCTCAGGATGGCCGGCACGTCGGAGGCGACAAAATACTCGCCCTCGCCGATGCCGACGACGATAGGCGGGCCGTTACGCACGGTCACGAGCTTCATGGGGTCGTCGGCCGACAGCAGCACCAGCGCAAACAACCCGCGCACGCGCTTCATGGCGCGCAGCACCGCCTGTTCGAGGCCATCGCCGCGCCATTCCTTCTGGACCAGGTGCGCGACCACCTCGGTGTCGGTCTCCGACTCGAACTTGTGGCCTTCGGCGATGAGCTCGCGCTTGATCTCGAGGTAGTTCTCGATGATGCCGTTATGGACGACGACAATGCGGCCGGAGCCGTCGCGGTGCGGATGCGCGTTTTCCTCGGTGGGCCGGCCGTGCGTCGCCCACCGCGTATGGCCGAGGCCGTACTCCCCGGCCATGGGCTTGGCCTGGATCGAGTTCTCGAGATTGATCAGCTTGCCCGCGCTGCGGCGGATGTCGATCTGCCCGTCCTGCACCACGGCGACTCCAGCCGAGTCGTAGCCGCGATATTCCAGGCGGCGCAGCCCGTCAAGAATGACGGGGACGACTGGCTTGGGGCCGATGTAACCGATGATTCCGCACATAAATGAAGTTAGAAGTTAGAAGTGAGAAGTGAGAAGTGAGAAGTGAGAAGCGAGAAGGAATTCTGACTTCTCACTTCTGACTTCTCTCTTTCCTTTTCGAAGCCCAGCCCTCTTTGTTCTGCTGGTGAGCGCGGCCGATGCCGAGCGCGCCGGCCGGGACATCTTTCGTGACCGCTGAGCCTGCTGCAATGTACGAGCCATCGGCCAGGGTCACCGGCGCCACGAGAGTGCTGTTGCTGCCCACGAACACGTCGTTGCCAATGACGGTCTGGTGCTTCTTTGCGCCGTCGTAGTTGCAGGTGATGGTCCCGGCGCCGACATTTGTCGCCGTGCCGATGATGGCGTCACCCAGATAGGCGAGGTGGTTGGCCTTGGACCCCTTGCCCAGGGTGGTCTTCTTGAGCTCCACGAAGTTGCCGATGTGCGCGTCTTCGCCAACCCGTGATCCCGGGCGGATGTGGGCGAACGGACCCACGAACGCGCCCGACTCGACCGTGGAATCAGACACCACAGTGTGGTTGCGAACACACACCCGGTCTCCAATGGTCGAGTTGACGATCCGCGCGCCGGCGTGAATTTCGCACGCGGCGCCAATTTTCGTGGACCCTTCCAGGAACACGCACGGGTGGATCACCGTGTCGGCGCCGACGACCACATCGCTGTCGACATACGTGGTGGCCGGGTCAATCAACGTGACCCCCGCGGCCATCAACTCTTCGTTCTTCTGCTGGCGGACCATGGCACTGACCTCGGCAAGCTCTGTGCGGCTGTTGATGCCGCGAATCTCTTCCGCGCGCTCGACCGTCCACGTGGCAACGGTGCGCTTCTGTTTCCGGTAAATGGCAACCAGGTCGGGCAGGTAGTACTCGCCCTGCTGGTTCGCGGTGCCGATCGAGTCGAGGGCGCCAAACAGGGGCGCCAGCTCGAAGGCGTAGATCCCCGAGTTGATCTCGGTAACTTTCCGCTGCGCCGGCGACGCATCGCGCTCTTCGACAATGCGCGAAATGCGGCCGCTGACGCGGACAATGCGCCCGTAGCCAAAAGGCCGGGCCATTTCGGCGGTGACCACGGTGGCGGCCGCCTGCGACTGCTCGTGTGTGTCGATCAGCGACTTCAAGGTGTTGCTGGTCAGCAGCGGCACGTCGCCCGACAGCAGGACCACGGTCCCCTGCTTGCCCTCGAGCAGCGGCCGCGCCTGCAGCAGCGCGTGGCCCGTGCCGAGTTGCTGCTCCTGGGTGACGAACTGCAAGGTCCGGCTGGAGCCGAGCGATCGCTCGCTACCCATGTGGTGTCCGGGTTCGGCCTGACCTTCGAGCGACGCCCTCACCGCTTCTGCCCCGTGCCCGACGACCAGGGTGATGCTGGCCGGTGCGAGCGCCCCGGCGGTGCGGAGCACCCTGTCGATGAGCGAGAAGCCAGAAATACGGTGCAGGACCTTGGGCACCTGCGACTTCATGCGCGTGCCCTTGCCGGCAGCGAGCACGACCACGTGAATGTCAGCCACGAGTAATTTTGACCCGTTCCAGGGCGTCGTACACGACCTTTGTGGTGAGCCCGAGGCGTTCGGCCACCAGCCGGGCGATATCTCTCTTCGAGCCGCCCGCGCCATTTTCTGTTAATTGACCAAACATGGCGCCTATTTCCTCGTCCGTGGCAGCCACCGGCTGGTTTTGGTCTTTCGAACCAGGAGGAATGATCAACGTGAATTCGCCTTGAGGCGCCTCGAACTTGGCCAAAAGCTCGTCAGGCGTACCAAAAACAAACTCCTCGTGGACCTTGGTAATCTCACGCCCAACCATTATCTGGCATTTGACCAACCCATGCAGCTCTTCGATTGTCTTTCGAACCCGGTGAGGGGCCTCGAAGAACACCGCGGCGCGGTCCCTGCTCGATTCAACCAACGCCTGGAACCACGCTTTTCGGTCTTTTGACTTAATTGGTGCAAAACCATGAAACGAAAAACCTTCGGACTTCATCCCAGCGGCTGAAATAGCCGTTACCACCGCGCTGGCGCCTGGAATGGGCTCGACCCGGAAACCAGCCTCCCGTACGGCCGCCACCAGGGTTGCTCCGGGGTCGGACACGCCAGGCGTACCGGCGTCGGTCACCAGCGCGATCGAGTCGCCGGCTGCCAGCCGCTGCACCAACCGGGCCACCCGCCCGCCTTCGTTGTGCTCGTGAACGCTCAAGACCGGTGTGTCGATGTTGTAGTGTCGAAGCAGGTTACCGGTGCGCCGCGTATCTTCGGCCGCCACCAGCTGGACTGACTTGAGAATGCGCAGGGCCCGAAGCGTGATGTCTTCAAGGTGGCCGATGGGCGTCCCGACGACATACAGGGTCCCCTTCATCAGCCGCATTTTATTGTACCATTGCGAGATGGCCGCTTTCCCGTGATCGCGGCCGTGGAGCGTATCAGGGGAGTCGAAGGCCTCAACGATTGTGCTCACCGAAGGTCCCGGGACCGTTCCGCAGGAACGGTCCATTCTAGATATCGAACGACACACCACTAGATGCACGCGGCTGAACCACTACCCCACTTCGTCGACGACTATCTCGCTTATCTCTACGAGGTCCACCCGACCGGGGCGACCATGGACGGCATACACCTCCATGACGACCTGGTCGAGGACTATCGGCGCACGGCCATCGACAGCCATACCAGCGCCCTTTCGGGTTTTGCCCGGCGGCTCGACAGCATTCCTCACGCCAACCTGCCC
>Ga0209770_10000077_pt1 | contig 56042 bp, 44 predicted proteins | sample LauGreSu1BDMLBDD_2_FD_187572 | JGI IMG/M metagenome (GOLD analysis project Ga0209770, IMG submission 187572) | Freshwater lake microbial communities from Lake Michigan, USA - Su13.BD.MLB.DD (SPAdes) (version 2) | ecosystem: Environmental > Aquatic > Freshwater > Lake | place: Lake Michigan, USA... | reverse complement strand
GCGACGAAGCAGGAGCCGGCGCCCCAGCAGACCTTCGATCCGAACGAGCCCCCGGCGATCCAGTTCCAGCCGCCGATCGCGGACATGGGCGAGATGATGGCGGATGTCGCCAAGTCCGTGACCGTCAAGATCAAGAACGTCACCGACAAGCCGATCCGCATCACGAAGGCGATCCCCGGCTGCGGCTGCACGACGCCGAACTGGCCCAAGGACCCGATCGCGCCCGGCGCCACGGGCGACTGCGAGATCACGCTCCGTCCCGGCTCGAAGCAGGGCATCAAGCTCAGCAAGAACGTGACCTTCCAGATCGAGAACCACGCTCCGGTCGTGCTGAAGGTCGAGGGCGAGGTCGTCGCCTATGTCACGATGACGCCCGACATGATCGAGTCGCCCTCGGATCCGACCGCTGCCGGCGTGAAGCCTGGCGAGATCATCCTCGAGTCGACCGAAGGCGTCGCCTTCAAGGTGACCGAGGTCACTCCTCCGGTCCTCAAGAACCCCTCGATGGAGGCGATGACCAAGCATGTCCTCCTCATCGACTGGACGCTCTGGGAGCAGGCCGGCCGTCAGCCGAAGCTCCTGATCAAGACCGACAACCCCAAGGCGCCCACCATGACCGCGCTCGTGAAGCGGTCGATGTCCGGCAACAACGCGCTCCCGACCCCGCCGACGACGCCGCCGGGACCGGGAACGACCGAGCTCATCACCGCGGTGCGCGCGGGGGATCTGGCAAAGATCAGCGCGCTCCTTGCGGGCGGCTCCGATGTGAACGAGCGTGACCGCGTGAGTGAGCGGACCGCGCTCTGGTGGGCTGCGAAGGGCGGCAACAAGGCGGTCGCCGAGGCGCTGTTCGCCGCGAAGGCAGATGCGAACATCAAAGACAAGCAGGGCCGCACCGCCCTCTGGGGTGCCGTCGAGACCGATCTCGAGACCGTGAAGCTTCTCGTCGACAAGGGCGCGGATGTCAATCTCCGCGACAAGATCAATTCGACGCCGCTCCTGTGGGCCTCGGGCTTCGGAAAGCCCGAGACGGTCGGATTCCTGCTCTCGAAGGGCGCGGATGTGAAGGCCGTGGATGACAACGGCTGGACCCCGCTGATCTGGGCGGCAGGACTCGGACAGCCGCAGACGGTGCAGATCCTCGTGAACAGCAAGGCGGACCTCGCTGCGGCGGACAAGCAGACCGGCGACACTCCGCTGCTGCGGGGCGCTCGCACGGGCAAGGCGGAGAGCCTCCAGATCCTGCTCGCGGCTGGCGCCGACATCAAGGCAAAGAACAAGGCGGGCCAGACGGCCCTTCACCTCGCGGCGGCCGGCGGCTCCGCTGACAAGGTGCAGCTGCTGCTCGCCGCGAAGGCGGACCCGTCCGCGACCGACGACAAGGGCTGGACCGCGCTCGACCATGCGATGAACCGGACGACCGGCGACAAGACCAAGCTCATCGAGATCCTCAAGCCAGTCAGCCCCGCGTCGAAGGCCGGCGCACCGGCTGGCAAGTGAGCAAAGGCAACTGAACACTGCCGCGCCCGCGACTCCGCGGGCGCGGCGGTGTTTTTGCGTCGTACACTGCGCCGATGCCATCGACCGCCACGAATCCGCTCGCCGCGCTTGTGACGCACCTTCAGGAGACCGCGCTCCTCTCGAGCTCGAACAACCTGCTCGATTGGGATCAGGAGACGCAGATGCCATCGGGCGGACTCGAGTGGCGGGCGCGCCAGCAGGCCTTGCTCGCGCGGCTCGTGCACGAACGCTCGTCGAGCCGAGAGCGGGGAGACCTGATCGCAGCCGTCGAGGCCGACGGAGCGGCCTTGGCCGATCCGAAGCATGCCGCGCTCGTCCGTGAGGCTCGGCGGGACTACGACAAGGCTACCAAGCTGCCTGCGAGCCTCGTCGAGGAGATGGCCAGGACATCGAGCATGGCGAAGCACGAATGGGCCGAGGCTCGCGCCGCCAGCGACTTCGCCCGGTTCGCTCCGTGGCTCGAGAAGCTGGTGACGCTCCTGAGGTCCCAGGCGGACTGCTACGGATTCGCCAGGGACGGCGAGCGCTGGGATGCGCTTGCCGACCTCTACGAGCCCGGCTGCACGGCGCGGTCCGTCGCGGCGGTGTTTGATCCGCTCCGTCCGAGGCTTCAGAAGCTGATCGCCGAGATCAAGTCGGCCCCGCGGAGGCCTGCGGACGGCTTCAACGATCACTTCGTTCCCCTCGACCGGCAGGAGTCGCTCTCCAGATTCGTCGCGGAGAGGATCGGATTCGACTTCAGTCGGGGCCGGCTCGACCGGTCCACGCATCCGTTCTGCGGCGGCACCCACTGCAATGATGTGCGGATGACGACGCGCTACAACGAGCGCTGCGTCAACGACGCGCTTGGCTCGACGATGCACGAGTCGGGGCACGCGATCTACGAGCAGGGGCTCGACTTCTCGCACATCGGCACGCCGCTCGGAGAGAGCGTGTCGCTCGGAATCCATGAGAGCCAGTCGCGGATGTGGGAGAATCAGGTCGGTCGGAGCCGGGCGTTCTGGGCGTGGCTTGCGCCGCGGCTGCCGGAGCTCATCGGGCCGGACGCGGCGCGATTCTCCCTCGACGAGCTCTACGGCGCCGCCAATGTGGTCGAGCCGGGCTTCATCCGTGTCGAGGCAGATGAGGCCACCTACAACCTGCATGTGATGGTCCGGTTCGAAATCGAGCGTGCCGTGATCGGAGGCAGCCTCGAGGTCGCGGGCATCCCGGCGGAGTGGAACCGGCTCTACCGCGAGCTTCTCAGCCTCGAGGTCCCGGATGACCGCCGCGGCTGCCTGCAGGACATCCACTGGTCGATGGGCGCGATGGGCTACTTCCCGACCTACACCCTCGGCAACCTCTATGCGTCGCAGTTCTTCGAGGCGGCATGCGAGCAGAATGCGGACCTTGTCGGCGGATTCGCGCGCGGCGAGTTCGGGACGCTGCGAAGCTGGCTGAACTCCAACATCCACGCGCACGGAAAGCGCTTCACGCCGTCTGAACTCGTCCAGCGCGTGACCGGGAAGCCGCTTTCCGCCGAACCGCTGATGCGGCACCTCGAGGGCAAGCTGAGGCCGCTCTACGGCATCTAGCACGCCGACGATCGGAATGAGCCCAAGGCGTTGGTGAACACGCGGGAGCCTGCTACACTCCCCGTCTTTCCCTTTTTCCCGTATCTCCAGAAGCGCCATGGCCGACCCCACACTCCGCAACATCGCCATCATCGCCCATGTCGACCACGGGAAGACAACCCTCGTCGATGCCATGCTCTCGCAGTCAGGCGTCGTGAAGCTCGGCGAGGGAGGCGAGTGCGTGATGGACTCGAATCCGCTCGAGCGCGAGCGCGGCATCACGATCCTCGCCAAGAACTGCGCGGTCACCTATACGATCCGCGAGGGCCGGCACCGCGGCGAGGTCTACCGCGTCAACATCCTCGATACGCCGGGACACGCCGATTTCGGCGGCGAGGTCGAGCGGGTCCTTCGAATGGCCGACGGCTGCCTGCTGCTCGTCGATGCGCTCGAGGGGCCGATGCCCCAGACGCGCTTCGTGCTCTCGAAGGCGCTCGAGCTCGGGCTGAAGCCGATCGTGGTCATCAACAAGTGCGATCGTCCCGAGGCGCGCGTGCAGGGCGTGGTGAACGAGGTGTTCGACCTGCTCGTGGACCTCGGCGCGGACGACCACGCGCTCGACTTTCCGATCATCTACGCATCGGGCCGCGATGGCTGGGCCGCGCGGGACATCAACACCCGCGACAAGGGCGTGGACGAGCTCTTCCAGGAGATCGTCGAGCGGGTTCCTCCACCGAACGCGGACGAGACGGCGCCGCTGCAGATGCTGGTGACGAACCTCGCGTGGAGCGACTATGTCGGCCGCATCGCGATCGGGCGCGTGTACGGCGGAATCCTCAAGGGCGGCGCGCAGGTCGCCGTGTGCTGCGCCGACGGCAGCGTCCGCAAGGCACGCGTCCTGAAGGTGAACCGGTTCGAAGGCCTTGCCCGGCGCGAGGCGCCCGAAATCCTCGCTGGCGACCTCTGCGCGGTCGAAGGACTCGGAAAGATCGACATCGGCGACACCATCTGCGATGTCGACAATCCGCAGCCGATGGCGCGCGTCAAGGTCGACGAGCCCACCCTGCACATGGTGTTCCGGATCAACGACGGTCCGTTCGGCGGCAAGGAAGGCAAGTTCGTCACCAGTCGCCAGATCTCCGAACGGCTTGAGCGGGAGCTCGAGACCAATGTCGCCCTCCGGGTCTCTCCGGGCGATTCCGCGGACGAGTTCCATGTCTCGGGGCGCGGCCTGCTGCACCTCGGCGTGCTGCTCGAGAACATGCGGCGCGAGGGGTTCGAGCTCACGGTCGGGAAGCCCGAGGTCATCGAGCGCGAGATCGACGGCGTGGTGTGCGAGCCGTTCGAGCGGCTCTCCCTCGATGTGGGCGGCACCGGGCTGGGAGGCTCGCTCGAGCTCCTCGGATCCCGCGGCGCGGAGATCCTCAAGATGGAGGAGCGCGCCGGTCGCATGCATGTGGAGGCCGAGATCCCCGCGCGGGGGCTCATCGGCCTCCGGACGCGAATCCTCAACGCCTCTGGCGGCGAGGCGGTCATGCACCACACCTTCTCAGCCTACAAGCCCGTCCGCGGCGAGGTTCAGAAGCGCAAGAACGGCGTGATGATCGCGCTCGAGGGTGGCCGCGTGACCGCCTATGCGATCGAGGGGCTGGCGGACCGCGGCGTCATGTGCGTACGGCCGGGCGACCAGGTCTACACCGGCCAGATCGTCGGCGAGCACAACCGCGACAACGACCTGGTGATCAACATCACCAGGATGAAGCCGCTCACGAACTTCCGCGAGACGAGCAAGGACCAGACGGTCGTGCTGCGCGGTGCGCGCGATTACTCGCTCGAGGCCGCGCTCGAGTACATCGAGAACGACGAGCTGGTCGAGATCACGCCCTCGCAGATCCGGATGCGCAAGCGGATCCTCGACGAGAGCGCACGCAAGCGGGCGGAGCGCGCTGAGCGGGATCGGGCGGCGGCCATCTCCTCCTGACCGGTTCGGAAGGATCGATTTCGGCGCACCGGATGCGGCAAACGCACCGTCCGAAAACCGTGTAGATTTCGTCCCGCAGGGACGCACCCATGGCTGTTTTTGTCCAGAAGTTCGGTGGCACCTCCGTCGGCGATCCGCAGCGCATCGCGCGCTGCGCCGCGCGCGTGAAGCAGCGCGTCGACGAGGGCAACCGCGTCGTCGTCGTCGCGAGCGCGATGGGGCACGCGACGGACGAGCTCATCGAGCTCGCAGGACGCGTGGCAACCAAGCCGTCGCGCCGGGAGCTCGACATGCTGATGGCCACGGGCGAGCAGGTCTCCGTCGCACTTGTCGCGATGGCGCTCGAGCGCCTCGGAGTCCCTGCGGTCAGCCTCACCGGAGGACAAGCGGGCATCCTCACGGATGGAGCCCATGGCCGCGCGCGGGTCGTGAAGGTCGCGCGGGAGCGCCTCGAGGCGGAGCTGCTGGCCGGGCGCGTCCCGGTCGTCTGCGGATTCCAGGGCGTATCGCGCGAAGGCGAGATCACCACGCTCGGCAGGGGCGGCTCGGATACGACCGCGGTGGCGCTCGCCGCGGCCCTTCAGGTCGCCGAGCATGGCGGCTGCTGCGAGATCTTCACCGACGTCGACGGCGTCTACACGGCGGATCCGCGCCTTGTGCCGGAGGCCTCGAAGCTCGCCCGCATCAGCTACGAGGAGATGCTCGAACTCGCGCTCCTCGGCGCACAGGTCATGCATCCGCGAGCCGTGCTCTTCGGCGAGCGGTACGGAGTTCCGATCCATGTTCGCCATAGCCAGCGTCCCGACGAAGGGACGATGATCTGCAGGGAGACCCCAGAGATGGAAGAAGTGATGGTCGTCGGCGCGGCGCTGAAGCCCGACCTCGGTCGCGTGAGCCTTCGGCGGATTCCGAACAATCCAGGCGTGCAGGGGATGCTCTTCGAGGCCGTCGCGAAGGCGGGCATCCTCGTCGACGACATCGTCCAGACCGAGTTCGGCGAGATCGCGTCGATCTCGTTCACCGTCGATCACGGCGACCTCGCCGACGTCAAGATCGCGGCGTCACAGGTGCTCGACAGGGTCGGGACGGGCGAGCTCGCGATCGAGATCGGCCTCGCCAAGATCTCCGTTGTCGGAACCGGCATGAAGAGCCATGTCGGCGTTGCCAGTCGGATGTTCACCGCGCTCGGCGACGCAGGCATCCCGATCCACAACATCACGACGAGCGAGATCAAGATCTCGTGCATCCTCGGCAAGGAGCACGCGCAGCGTGCGCTGGCGATCGCGCACGAGGCCTTCGGCCTCGACAAGCTTGGCGCGCGGCAGGCCGCGGGCGCAGCGCCCTGAGTGGTCGATTTCGGCAGCCGCGCGAGGGGCCGGAGCGTCGACCGGTGCATTGCTTCTGCGGCATGGGTCGGTCTGTGCGGGCAGGTCCGGGTCATTTTGCCGCGCGCGGCGTCCGCAAAGTTGGCGACGGTGGTGCTGCGGGTACAGTTGCCCCGACATGGAACCCGGCGAGGAGCATCTCGCGACGGACTTTCTCTTCGGAAACGTGGTCAAGGGCCAGCCGGCCCCTGTGCCGCGCGTCCGCGGTGTGCGCTTGGACCGGATGATCGGCGAGGGCGCGCACGGCGTCGTCTGGCGGGGCGAGCAGTTCGAGCCCGTGGTTCGGCCGGTGGCTGTGAAGATCCTCCGCATGAGCGCGCTGGGTTCGGCCGCAGCTCGGAGGTTCGAGGCGGAGAAGATCGCGCTTGCACGGCTCGAGCACCCGCACATCGCGCGCATCCTCGATGCGGGAACGACGCAGGATGGAGCGCCGTACCTCGTGATGGAGTTCGTTGAGGGGGTTCCGCTCGACGCCTGGTGTCATCGCCACCGGGACTCGCTCGAGGCGCGCGTGCGGATGTTCGTCCTCCTGTGCCGGGCGATCGGCTACGCCCATCGGCAGGGGATCCTCCACCGAGATCTGAAGCCGGGCAACATCCTTGTCCGCGCTTCGGCCGTCGGAATCGCCGAGCGCGACGGGTCGGACGACGAGCCGCGCGTGATCGACTTCGGCGTCGCGAAGCTCGTCGGATTCGATGGCCTGCGGACGGAGACCCAGCAGGGGCCTGCCGCGGCGACGCCGGCGTACATGTCGCCCGAGATCGCCTCCGGGCAGGCCGAGATCGACGGGCGCGTGGATGTGTGGTCGATCGGAGTGATGCTGTACGAGGCGCTCGTCGGCGCCCGTCCGTTCTCGACGGAGCGAGAGGGAATGGCTGGCGCGCTCGACCTCCAGCGACAGATCACCGAGGGACGGGTCAGCCGCCCGAGCGCCATGCTGCCGAGGAACGCACCGCCGGGACTCCGCCGCGCGCTTGAGGACGAACTGGACTGGATCGTGCTGCGCGCGCTCGAGCGGAATCCGTCGCGAAGGTATACGACGCCTGACGAATTTGCCGACGACCTCGATCGCTGGCTCACGGGCGGCAACGTGCGTGCTCGGCCGGCAACGGCGATGTACCGGCTGCGCAAGGTGGCGCGCCGGCACCGTGCCGCGATCGTCGGCGTCGCGGTGCTGGTCGCCACCCTTACGGCGGCGGTCGGTGGACTCACCTACGGACTGGTCGAAAGCTCGCGACAGACGGCACGCTGGCGCGAGATCGCCCGGCTCAACCGCTCCATGCTGACCGCGCTTGATCCGGCGGTTGCGCAGGGACTCGATCCGAAGCTGCTCACGCTCGTCCTCGCGGAGGCCGAGGCGGAGCTCGCGCACTCGAGCCCCGATCCGATCGTCGAGGCCGAGATCAGGTCCGCGATCGGGCTGGCGCAGTCGGCGACCGGGAACTTCGAGGGTGCGCTCGAGCAGTTCCGCCGAGAGCGGGCGCTCCGGCTCGCGGCGGGCGCACGCGCCGGCGACGCTGCGATCCGAGCGATCGACAACGCGGAGGGACACGCGCTCGTGGAGCTCGGACGGCTCGACGAGGCTCGGGCCGCGCTCGACCGCGCGCTCGCTGGCGACGATCTGGTCTCGGCCAACGCCCGTCACAACCTCGCGGCGCTGGCGCGGGCGCGCGGCGACCTCGAGTCTGCCGAGGAACTCCTCCGGGGGGCGGTCGCCCGCAAGAAGGCCCTGTCCGACGCGCCCAGAATGAGCATCCTCGAGTCCGAGCAGGAACTCGCCCTTGTCCTCGCGGAGCGCGGGCGGTACGCCGACGCGGAGCCGATCGCACGCGGACTCTATTCGGCGAAGCTGTCGCTGCTTGGTCCGCAGCATCCAAGCGTGCTCCGTGCGGCGAACAACCTCGGCGAGTGCCTCCTCGCGACCGGACAGGCCGGCGAGGCGCGTGCCATGCTCGAGGGTGCCGTCGGACCGCTCGCGGCTGTGCTTGGTCCGACGCATGAGGACACGCTTTCCGCACGCAACAACCTCGCCGCGGCGCTCCTGGAGCTCGGGGAGTTCGACCGCGCGGTCGGGCTGTACCGCGAGAACAGGGACGCGTTCGCGGCGCGTGCCGGACCGGACGACGCTCGGGCCGTTCTCGCTTCGTCGAATCTCGCCCAGTGCCTGGCGCTCGGAGGCGCGGTCGAGGAGGCAGAGCGCGAGTTCAAGGCGGTCACCGCCGCGTCGATCCGAGCGCTCGGTCCGACCAGCCGCATCACGCTCGCGAACGACGCGAACTATGCAGCGTTCCTGACGGAGCGCGAGCGTTGGGCCGAGGCGGTCGTCGTGCTCGAGCGCGCGGCGCCGCTGATCGAGCGTGAGCTCGGCCGCGCGCATCCGCAGTGCCTTGCGGCGAGGACGACGCTTGCACGGGCCCGGCTTGGACTCGGACAGGCACCGAGAGCGCTCGATGCGCTCGACGGCGTCATCGACGACCTGCTCGACGGGGCCGAAGTGCGCGCGAATCCTGGACAGCCGCTGACGAAGCTCGAGCGCCGCTCGCTCGAGATCGCGCTGCAAGCCGCTCAGTCGGCGGGCGACGCGGCGCTCGCGAAGCGGATCGGTGACCTCCTGAAGCGATCCGCGCCGTGAGCGCGTGGCGTGCCCGGCACGGAGGCAGCGAGGACTGTCCGAGGCCCACTTAACATAATATCTATTCTCGGACTTTCGATCTGGCGCAGCAGGTGGGGCTCTGTCGTAGCATCGGCCCGATGGCTTCCGATTCATCGACGCATGGTCCGGCCGATGGCCCCGAGGAGTCGCTGGTCGAGGCGCGCCCGCAGCCCGGTCTTCCGGTGGCGTATGCACCGCTGTGCTCGGTGTTCCGCCGGTTTCTTCGAAGCCGGGACCTCAAGTACACGCAGGAGCGCGCGGATGTCCTGGATTCGATCATCGCGAGGGAGGCGCCGTTCGAGGCCGAGGAGCTCCTGATCGATCTCCGCGAGCGCGGACATGAAGTCTCGAAGGCCACCGTCTACCGGACGATCAAGCTGCTCATCGACGCAGGCATCATCACGCAGTCGCTGTTCGACGCGAAGCAGTCGCGCTATGAGCTGCTCTACGGTCAGGAGCCTCGCGATTGCATGGTGTGCATGCGAACCGGCCGACGCCTCGAGTTCTCCAACGCGGAGCTCGTCGCGCTGCGCGACCGGATCTGCCGCGATCTCGGCTGGCAGCCCATCGGGCATCGTTTCCAGATTTTTGCGGTCAGCCCGCACCCGGAGTGACCGACGCACCGACGGAGCCGCGATGATGGGTCACTCGTCGAACTCAGGCTCGTCCGGGGCGACGATCCGGTGCCTCATCGAGAGCCAGTCGTCGAGATCGGCGAGCCTGCAGCGGGCCGAGCAGAAGGGGGCTTCCGGCCAGAGATCCCCCGCCGCCGCACGACCGCACGACGGACACGCCGGTGGGGCGATCCGCGCCGCCCTGCACAGCAGGATGAGTCCCTCCGCGAGCCGTCGGCGCGTGGCCTCAGGCATCCCGGGTGCATCGATGGTCGCGACCCGACCCGGATGACCTCGTTCGTCGGCTGATTCCGAGTGTTCGAGCCGGATCCGGATGTGCCGGCTTGGAAGGGCTTCTGCGATGCGCTCGGGCCACTCGACCGCGAGTACGGCGTTGGACGCGAGCAATTCGTCGAAGCCGACGGACTCGAGGTCGTGCGGACCGATGCGCCACGCATCGATGTGCGCGAGCGCTCGTCCGGCTCCCCGGTGATCCATCCGAATGGTGAACGTCGGGCTGGCGACCCCGCCTGCCTCGATCCCGAGCCCGTGCGCGAGTCCGCGGACGAGTGTGGTCTTTCCGGCCCCGAGTTCGCCAGAGAGCAGCAGCAGGATCGAGCCGGAAATCTCGTCTGCGGTCGAGAGGAGATCCCCGAGCACGGCGCCGAGCTGCTCGGTCTGCTCGCTGTCGCGGAGGTGGAAAGAGATCGGAAGTTCAAGCGGGGGACTCATCCCGTCACTCCCCCGCTTCCGCCGCCGTGCTCGAATCCGAGTTCGCTCGCATCGAACGACTCGGCGCCGGATGCGCTCCGCTGGTGTGCAAGGACGCGGCCAACTCCCGCGGTCACGATGCCGATGCGCGTGATGGGGACGCCCGCCGCACTTGCAGGCACATCGCCACGCGCGGTGAAGGCGAGCTCGTAGTCCTCACCTTGGGCGATCGCCGCGCGCGCGTCGATGCCTGGGCCGACGGGGATCCGGTCGAGTTCGATCGCGATTTCGACTTGCGACGCGCGGGCGATGTGAGCGAGGTCCCTGCCGAGTCCGTCGCTCACATCGATCATCGCCCCCAGTCGATTTCCGAGCGCTTCCTCGAGCGCTGCGGCTGCGGCGAGCCTCGGCTCGAACTCGAGGTGGCGACCGAGTCCTGTGCGCGCGTCCCACGCCCCGCCGATGGTCCCGGTCACATAGACGGCGTCGCCGATGCGCGCGTCGGCGCGCGTGACGAGCCGGGAGGAGGGCGTTCGGCGCAGCGCAAGGATCGTCACGCTTGCGATGATCGGCGCATGCCGGGTCTCCGCCGGATAGGTCGCGGTGTCTCCGCCGATCAGGGGCGCTCCCCACCGTTCCGCGGTCTCGCGGATTCCCTCGAGGAGCCTCCACGCGCGCTCGGAGTCGGTCTCCCGGGGAAGCGTGACGCAGGCGAGCGTCCCGATGGGCCGAGCGCCTCCCATCGCGGCGACATCGCTGAGGTTTCGCAGCACGGCCTTCCGTCCGATGAGGAATGGGTCGCAACCGAACGGCGTGTGGCGTCCCTCGATGGCGGCATCCGCGGCGGCGAGCACTTCGGGCGGGTTGGGGAGGGCGAGCGCCGCCATGTCGTCGCCAGGCGGGATCAGCACATCCGCCGGGAGCCGGCGGTTCACCGAGGAGATGCGCCGTACGAGTTCGAACTCGCGCATGGCTTCACCAGAGGACACGCACGAGGATGTGCGTTGCGACGAGCGCATAGAAGCCGGCGACCAGGTCGTCGACGAGTATCCCTACGCCGCCCGGAAAGCGCTGCCAACCTCGGGCCGGTGGCGGCTTCACGATGTCGAAGAGCCGGAACGAGAAGAACGCGATGGCGCAGGTGGCGATGATCCGCGGGTTGTTCTGCGGCCAGGGAAGCCAAAGGAGCGCCAGCGCCTGCCCTGCGACTTCGTCGGCGACGACCGCGCCAGGGTCCTTCTTTCCGTGATGGCGTTCGGCGGCCTCGCCCCACAGAAGGCAGGCGACGCCGAACACGATCCCGAGCACGGCGACCGCCATGTCGATCCGGCGCGGATCGGTTCCCGACATCGCGAGCACCATCGCGAGCGCAACCGGCGGGAGGGATCCCCATGTTCCGGGGGCCGGCCTGAGGTGGCCGAGGCCCATCGCGCTGGTGAGCCAGACGCCCACGCCTCCGGAGCCGCGCGCGCTCATGCGGCACCGCCCTTCGCCAAGGCACGACGCAGGTAGGTCACTGAACTGGCCAGCGTCAGTCCCACGGTCGCCCATGTCGAGGCATCGCGCAGGAACAGCTGCCAGCCGTACGGATCGCTTCGGGTGCCGACATACACGCAGCAGCCCACGCAGAAGGACTGGATGAACATCTTGAGCTTTCCCGACCAGTCCGCAGGGAACGGGACTCCGCGCGACTCGAAGTACGACCGGAGCCCGGTGACGAGCAGCTCGCGCAGGAGGATCGTCACCACCATCCACGCGGCGATGCCCGAGCCCGGCATCCGGTGCTCCGAGATCGGCAGGAACAGCGGCGACGCGAGGTAGATGAATCCACCGAGGACAAGGGTCTTGTCGACGAGCGGGTCCATGATCCGCCCGAAGGTGGAGACGACCTGCCATTTTCGGGCGAGATGGCCGTCGAGGATGTCGCTCAGCGCGGCCGCCGCGAAGATACCCATGGCCCACGCACCGAGCAGCGAGATCTCAGCCGCCGGCGCCGCGCGGTCGATGCGCTCCAGGATGCCGAAAAACACCACGGCAAGCAGCAGCCGCACAATGGTGATGAGGTTCGGCAGGGTGCGCCTGAGCGGCGAGGGCATGACGGGATGCTAACGGCCGCTGGCCCGCGCCCGAGACCGGCGGCGTTCCCGGCGGGGAGTTCGGTTGGTTGCGGGACACCCACTCGCCCCTTATCTTCCCCACCTTCGGTGCGCCGGGTCCAAATTCCCGGCGACCACTCCGAGCAGCTCGGAGTGGCCACGCCGAGGGAGCGGGCGGACGCCCTCTCCACCCTGAGATGTCGGCAGAGCACGACGGCCGAGAACCACGCGACATGCCTCCTCCCATCGACACCCTGATCGCATTGCTCGCAAGTTCGCCCGTGGACATGGCCTTGGGTACGGCCTTGGACATGGCCGTGGACACGAGTATCAACTCCACGACCTCGGGTCGGGCCGCGGATGCGACCTCTTCCGCAGGGTTTGCATCCCCGGCAGTGCTGCTCTCCGGCGCCGCCGCCGTCTCCTCCGCGGGCCTCGCGCTGCTCATGCAACCCGGGAAGCGCGGTCTTCGCATCGCGGGAACCGTGCTCGCGCTCGCCGGCTTCGCCATGCTGTTCGTCGAGGTGCTCAAGCGCGCGGGCGGCGCGGGCGAGGGACTTCCGCCCGTCTTTCCGGTGGTCTTCGGCTTCATGGCCCTTACGGGAGCCGTGCGGATGGTCACCCATCCGCGTCCCGTGTTCGCGGCGCTCTACTTCGTGCTCGTCGTCATCGCGACCGCGGGAATGTTCCTGCTGCTCGGCGCTGAGTTCATGGCGTTCTCGCTGGTCATCGTGTACGCCGGCGCGATCCTCATCACCTACATGTTCGTGCTGATGCTCGCGCAGCAGTCCCCCGTCGCCGGAGTCGGCGACGCGTGGTACGACCGCATGCCGCGCGAGGCGGCGTCCGCGATCGTCGTCGGTTTCGTGATCCTCGCGACGCTTTCGGAGGCCTATTTCTCTTCGAGCGCGCAGGAACTCCGCCAGACGCAGTTCGAAAGCAGCGAGGAGGCGGGCCTCGCCGCCGGATGGGAGAGGCTCGGAGGCATGCCCAAGCTGCTGCTCGAGAGCGTGCGGAAGGCCGAGCCAAACGCAGAGTCGGTCGTTCCGCGCGATGGCCGGCTGCTCTCCGCGCAGGGTGATTCTGCGAGCGCGCTGGTGAAGCTCGCCGACGGCACCGAGAAGATCGTCACGATGGATTCGGCGATGATCCCGGACAACGGCCGTCAGGTCGGCGTCGATCTCGTATCGCGATTCCCGGCAGGGCTCGAGATCGCTGGCGTCGTGTTGCTCATGGCACTGTTCGGCGCCGTGATCCTCGCGCGCAAGCAGATCGAGCTCGGCGAGGACGAGCGTCGAGGCCTGGCGGGCATGCGGCGCCTGACCGTCGAGGGCGAGGCCGGCGGAACGGGAGGAATGCGATGAACCAGATTCAGCCACTCATGCTTGCGGCAACCGAGTCGCAGACGATCAACGCGGCGCTGCTCGTGAGCGCGCTGCTCTTCGCGGTGGGACTCGTCGGCTTCCTCAGCCGCCGAAACATGATCATCATGTTCCTCTGCACCGAGTTGATGTTCCAGGCGGCGGCGCTGGCGATGATCGCATTCGGGAAGGTCCACCACGACATCTCCGGCCAGGTGTTCGTCATCTTCATTCTGACAGTGGCCGCCGCCGAGGCGGCACTCGCTCTGGGTCTCGTCGTGCTGCTCTACAGGCGGCGCGAGACGCTCGACAGCGAGGCGTGGAGCGAGCTGAGAGAGACTGCCTGAGCCGAAGCACCGAACGAACGCGACCGACGGGTCTTTCCCATGATTGAATCTGCCAGCCATTCCGGTCTCCTGCACGACGCGATTCCCGCGATCATCGCGTCCGCAGGCGGCACCGCATCGATTCCCGCCGCCGTGCCCCCTCAGGAGTTCGCGTGGGCGGGTCTGATCCTCGCGCTTCCCGCCATCTCGGCGCTGCTCTGCGGCGCATGCGCGGCGTTCGGAGTGCGGACCAAGCTTCCAGGAGCGATCACCGCGGTGGCGCTGCTTGCCGCGTTTGCGACCACGCTCTCGCTGTTCCTGAAGATGCCGCAGGACGCGGCGCGCGTCGTGCTCCTCTTCGACTGGGTCAGCTTTTCTTGGGTTGGCGATTCGCCTCTCTCCGATGCTGCGACGCCGCCATGGAAGTCGTTCCTCGCGCCGTTCTCCCTCTACATCGACTCCCTGACGCTCCTCTGGATGCTGTTCGTCACGGGCCTCGGTTCGCTCATCGCCATCTACGCGACGGAGTACATGGAGGGCGACACCGGCAAGGGCTACTCCCGGTTCTTCGGATCCGTGAGCATCTTCCTCTTCGCGATGGGTTCGCTCGTCATGGGCGGAAACCTCATCCTGCTCTATCTCGGCTGGGAGGGCGTCGGTCTCGCGAGCTATCTGCTGATCGGCTACCACTACTCGAAGCCGAGCGCCGTCGCGGCCGCGAAGAAGGCGTTCATCATGAACCGGATCGGCGATCTCGGGCTCGCGCTCGCGGTCTTCCTCATCTGGGTCAACTACGGAACGGTGGAGTATTCGAAGCTCTTCGAGGCGATCTCGGCGGGCATTGCGCCGGCACAGGCCGGATCGTGGTCCGCCTCGCTGATCCCCTACTGCCTCATGCTCGGCGCGTTCGGAAAGTCCGCGCAGTTCCCGCTGTATGTCTGGCTTCCGGACGCGATGGAGGGTCCGACGCCGGTGTCGGCGCTCATCCACGCGGCGACCATGGTCACGGCCGGCGTGTACCTCATCGCCCGCACCTTCCCGCTCTTCGCGCTTGATCCGAACGCACTGACCGTCGTCGCGATCGTCGGCTGCGGAACGGCGTTCCTTGCGGCGACGATCGGAATGGCGCAGTACGACATCAAGCGTGTGATGGCGTACTCCACGGTCTCGCAGCTCGGGTACATGTTCCTCGGGCTCGGCGTGGGAACGACCTTTGGCGCGGTCTACCACGTATTCACCCACGCGTTCTTCAAGGCGCTGCTCTTCCTCTGCTGCGGTGCGATCATGCACGGCATGGCGGGGCAGCTTGACCTCCGGAAGATGTCAGGCCTGCGCAATGTCAAGGGATTCGGCGTCATCAGCTGGACCTTCCTGGTCGGCTGCCTGTGCCTCGCGGGATTCCCGTTCACGGCGGGCTTCTTCTCGAAGGACTCGATCATCGCGCAGGCATTCGCCAGCGGAAACCCGACCTTCACCGTGCTCGGCTGGATCGCGCTCTTCACGGCGTTCCTCACCGCGTACTACACCTTCCGCGTGTGGTTCCGGGTCTGTGGCGGACCTACGAAGTTCGAGCCGGGCGACGAGATCCATGGGCATGACGACCATGGCCATGGTCATGGTCATGGTCATGATGACGACGGCCACGGTCACGGTCACGGGGCACATGGTTGGCATCCGCACGGTCCGCGGCTTGCGATCAATGGTGTGCTGCTGGTGATCTGTGTCGGCGCGCTGCTCGCGGCGGTGCCGTCGTACCTGGGTGAACTGCAGCACAGGCAGAATTGGGTCGAGTCGATGGTCGCCGGATCCTCTGCAGCGGGCGGGATCCCCGCGCACGATCACGGAGGCCACGCCGGGCATTCGCACCATGCGCTCTCCTTCACCGGCATCGAGGATGTGCACAAGGCGACCAGCGTGGTGGCGAGCGCCGCGGGAATCATCGGAATCCTCGTCGCGCTCTACTTCCATCTCCTGAATCGCGGCGCCGCCGACCGGCTCCGCGCCGCGCTGCTTTCGAATGGCCTGACCCGCAGGATCCCGCTCGTCATGGAGAACAAGTGGTATGTCGACGAGATCTACCACGCGGTGTTCCGGTTCCCCGCCTGGGTGCTTGGACATGTGCTCCACTTCATCGACAAGCAGCTGATCGACTCGTTCCTGGTGAACGGTGCGGCCCGGATTCCCCTCGAGCTCGGCCGGTTGTTCCAGCCGCTCTACAACGGCGCGCTGCAGGGCTACGCCGCGACCATGGCGGGCGGCATCGCGCTGATCGCCGCGTGGGTGCTCTGGATCTGGCTCCAAGGCAGCTGACGGCCGAGGCCACCAGCGGCCCCGATTGTTGACGGAAGGTCTCTCGCGCGACACGGTCAGGACTCGCCCCTTTCGGGGCACACGGAACGGCAGATGCTCTCGATACTCTCAGCTCTCCTCCTGCTTCTTCCCCTCGCCGCCGCCGGCGCGGTCGCACTCGGCCCCTCGCGACAGGCGAAGTGGACGGCGACGATCGCGTCGATCGCGGTCTTTGCGGTCTCGGTCGCCTTTGCGTGGGGATTCCCGGGCTGGACCGACGGATCCTTCGCCCCGTCGGGCATGGGGCTCGAGGTCATGCCCTCGCTCGGCGTGCGGCTCTCGCTCGGCGCCGATTCCGTCGGCGTGATGCTGATCCTGCTCACGACCTTCCTGATGCCGCTCGCCATGATCGGATCCTTCACGGCCGTCACTGAGCGCGAGAAGGAGTACTACGGCTGGTTCATGCTCCTCGAGGCCGCGATGCTCGGCGTGTTCCTCGCGCGCGATGCCATCGCCTTCTACACCGCGTACGAGTTCACGCTCGTGCCGATGTACTTCCTCATCGCGATCTACGGCGGCGCCGAACGGCGCGCGGCGAGCGTGAAGTTCTTCCTCTACACATTCTTCGGCTCGATCCTTACGCTGAGCGGCGTCATCTACATCGCCGCGCAGTACGCGAAGGGCAACGGCGGTCAGTGGTCCTTCGACCTCGCGGATCTCGCGGGATTCGCCTCGACCCGGCTCTCGAACACGGAGCAGTACTGGGTCTTCATCCTGCTGATGGCCGGCTTCGCGGTGAAGGTGCCGTTCTTCCCCGTGCATACCTGGCTTCCGCTCGCGCATGACCAGGCGCCGACTGCCGGTTCGGTCATTCTCGCGGGCACGCTCCTCAAGCTCGGAACCTACGGCGTCTACCGGATCGCGCTGCCGAGCGCGCCGGTCGGAGGCGTGGAGCTCAACCAGTTCCTCGCGGTCCTCTGCATCATCGGCATCGTGCATGCCGCGCTCATCTGCTGGGTGCAGCACGATGCGAAGAAGCTCATCGCCTACAGCTCGGTAAGCCACCTCGGGTTCTGCATGCTGGGACTGTTCTCGCTGAACTCGGTCGGCGCGACCGGGTCGGTGATGTACATGATCAACCACGGCCTCTCGACGGGCGCGCTCTTCCTCTGCATCGGGATGATCTACGAGCGCTATCACACCAAGGACATGGACCAGCTCGGTGGGCTCTTCCGCCGGATGCCGGTCTGGTCGTTCTTCATGGTGTTCTTCACGCTCGCGAGCCTGGGGCTTCCGGGACTCAACGGCTTCATCGGCGAGTTCCTCTGCCTGATGGGCTGCTTCATCGCGGAGCCGGGCGCCGTGTCTGGGTTCCCGGGGGTGCTCGGGCCGTGGTACGCCCTGGTGGCGGGACTCGGACTGGTCCTTGCGGCGATGTACCTGCTGATCATGCTCGGAAAGCTCGTGTGGGGTCCGTTGAAGGAGCCCGGCTCTCACGGGTCGCATCACGCGAAGCTCGGCGATCGCGGCGAGGCGCGCGACGCCAGCCACAGCGGTTCGGATGTCGCCACGGGCGGAGGGTCTCACGCAGGTTCTCACGCAGGGTCGCACGGCGGCTCCCACGCCGCCCACCATGCAGCCATCCACTCCAAGGGCCACGGCGAGAGCCACGGTGCGTCGCACGGGGGAGGCCATGCCCAGGGGCACGGCGGAGGCGCGCACGGCGGATCGTCGCTGCCGCAGGACCTCAGCGCGAGGGAGATCGGCATTCTCGTACCCCTCGCCCTCGTCTGCCTCGCGATCGGCTTCTATCCCAAGCCGATGCTCGAATCGATCTCCCCCAGCGTCGAGAAGACGCTCGCGGCCTATCCGGACAAGGTCCGGCAGTATGTCGAGACGGGTTCGCTCGTCCGCCCCGCCGCCGACGCCGATTCGGCCGTCGCGATGGTGTCTGAACCCGCAGCCCCGAGGCCGAAGAACTGAACCCGCTCTCCGGGTGCATCACCATGCTCACGCTCGCCTCCACAGCCCCCATGTCGTCCAAGCTCACGCTGATCGCGCCGGAAATCCTGCTCTTCGTCGGATCGGTCGTGGTCGCCGTGCTCGGACTTGCCCGCAACCCATCCGTCCGACGGGCGGTGCCCGCCGTGACCGTGCTCTTCCTCGCGGCGTCGATCGGCGTCACAGCCTGGGTGTACCGCTCGGAGGCGGTGCTCACGAGCGGTCTCGTGCTGCCGATGCTCGGCGGCTACGCGAAGGCGTTGATCGCGTCGATCGGAATCCTGCTCGTGCTGCTCGCCGGATCCTCGATCGACCGACGGCTCGAGGAGGCGTTCGAGCAGGGACGCGCCGCCTTCGACCCGATCCGGGTGATGCGGGGCGAGTACTTCTCGTTCTTCCTCCTGTCGATCGCGGGCACCATGCTCATCGCGAACGCGAGCGACCTGATCTGGCTCTTCCTCGCCCTCGAGCTGGCGAGCCTGCCGACCTATGTCATGGTCGCGGTCAGTCGCGGAACCCGCCGGGCACAGGAGGCGGCAGTCAAGTACTTCTTCCTCGGCGCCCTCTCGGCCGCCACCTTCCTCTACGGGTTTGCGCTCCTGTACGGCGCGACCGGCACCCTCGAGCTCTCGGTGATGTCGGAGCGCCTCGCCACCCAGGCTGCGACCAGCGGCGTGTCGACGCTCGCAATCGTCGGCGGGGTCATGGCGTTCCTCGGCATCGGCTTCAAGCTCGCGGCGGTTCCCATGCACTTCTACGCCCCCGATGTGTACGAGGGCGCTGGTTCCGCGACCACCGCCTTCCTTGGCTTCATGCCGAAGATCGCCGGAGTGCTCGCACTCATGGTGCTGACCTCCGTGTTCGGCTTCACCGGGCATCATGTGGTGATCGAGGGCACGCTGAGCATGCTGCCCGGACTCCCTGCGCCGCTGATGGCGGTGCTGTGGATGGTGGCGGTGCTCACCATGACGCTCGGCAACATCGGTGCACTGCTGCAGCGCAACATCAAGCGCATGCTGGCGTACAGCTCGATCGCGCAGTCCGGCTACCTGCTCATGGGCATCCTGAGCGGTCCCGAGCACGGCGGCTTCGAGGCGGTTCTCTTCTACCTGCTCGGTTACGGTGTGACGAACACCGCGATGTTCGCGGTCCTCGCGTCGCTCGAGCGAAACGGCGAGGAGGTCGAGACGCTTGATGACCTCGCGGGTCTCCGCGTCCGTCACCCGGTGCTTGCCTGGATGCTGGCGGCGTCCGCCATCAGCCTGATCGGCATGCCCCCGCTCATCGGTTTCTTCGGCAAGCTCGCGATCTTCAGCTCTGCACTCGATGCGGGCCAGACCGCGCTGGTCATCGTCGCGGCCGTGAACAGCGCGATCAGCGCGTTCTACTACCTCCAGCTCGTCGCGGTCCCGATGCTGGGGCAGCCGAGCGCTCGGAACGACCTGGTGCAGGCTGTTCCGAGCCGGTGGCCGAGGTTTGCGGCAGTCCTCTGTGGCGTCGGCGTCCTGGTGCTTCCGCTCGGGCTGTCCAAGCTGGTTCGGGCCGCCTCCACATCGACCGAGAAGCTCGCGGCTGCCGCCCCTGCGGTGACCGGCGACGACGGAGCCGCCATCGCCAGCCGCTGAGCCGGCGTCCGGTGGTTGCCTTGGCGGGAGCGTTTCCGCTGGAGGCATCCTCCGACGGGGTGTACGCGCTCCGAAGTTCCTGTATACTTCGCGACCCGGTTGCGACCGTAGCTCAACTGGATAGAGCACGAGCCTACGAAGCTCGGGGTTGCAGGTTCGACTCCTGCCGGTCGCGTTCAGAGCGCCCCGCCAATTGGCGGGGCGGTTTCTTTTTACCCAGCGCGCTCTGAGAAGGCTCGATGCCGCTTGGGGCGACACAGCGCAGAGCGAATCATGCTCCGCAGGGTCCCCAGGCGCTGAGGAGGGCCGCGATGTCCTGTGCGTCAACGCCGCCGTCGGAATTGATGTCGCCAGCGCCGACCCCGCCCCAGTTGCCCAGCAGCGTGGTGATGTCCGCGGCGTCCACGCTTCCGTTCCAGTTGAGATCGGCGTCGCACGGCGGCTGGCGCTCGAAGGCTCCACGATCCACGATCGGAGCCGTGCCAGTCCCGGTGTCGAGCGCGCTCGGGTCGTTTCGGAACCGCGGATTGCCGTCGAAGTCGGTCACGGTTCCCGCGATCACCAGCGAGTTCGAACCGGAGTCGATCGCGGGAGAGCCCGCCGCCAGGCGGTAGTCGAAGCCTGCCTGGTCCACGAAGAGCGGACTGCTGCCGCTGTTCTGGGTTCCCGCGAAGCCGCCTTGCACGATCGAGTAGCTCACGAGCGTCGTGCCGCCGGCGTTGTTGACCTGGTTTGCGCTCGTGGCCCCACCCGGACCGGTGTTGGCCCAGAGGATCGAGTTGGTGACGGTCGAGGTGCCGCTGGTGTTCTGGATGCAGCCGGCGACCACGGTCGCGGAGTTCGCGACGAATGTCGAGCAGCGAACGGTCACCGCGCTGGTCACGCCGATCCAGATGGCGCCGCCGCCATTGGTGCCCGTCGCGGAGTTCCCGCGAAAGACGCAGTTGGTGTAGGTCGTCTGCGATCCGCCGTAGCTCTCGCAGGCGCCGGCGCGGGCCGCCGTGTTGCCGATGAAGCTGCAGCGCGTGAACGAGGCCACGACATTGTTCATGTCGAACGCGCCGCCGAAGGATCCCCCGACATTCGCCTCGAACCGGCAGTCGGAAAATGCCGCGCCAGCGGTGAAGATGTAGGCCGCTCCGCCGCCGAAGGTGCACCGGTTGGAGATGAACACGCAGTTCCGGATGGTGGGCGCACCGCTTCCGACGACGAGCAGTCCGCCGCCCTTGTCCTGATCCGACGCGTTCGCCCCGTTTGCGTTGCCCGAGCGGATCGTGAAGCCGTCGAGCACGGCCGATGCCGCAGCGCCGCTCCCGACGAAGACATGAAAGCTGTTGTCCGCGAGATTCGCGGCGCCAGCGTCATTGAGGAGCAGGTCGCCGGTGCAGATGGTCGGGTTCGCGATGAAGTTGCGCTGGTCGCGGGCAGTCTCGAATCCCGCAAAGCCGCCAAACACGCCCACGCCTGTCTTCAGTGTGTGGGTGGCGGTGCGAGTGCCCGCAAGCGTGGGCCGATAGGTGCCGCGCGCCACCCAGATCTCGTCGCCGGCGACGCTCGCCGCGAGCGCCACGGCGAGCGCGTTGCCGCCGCGGTACGCATCCGCCCAGGAAGTCCCCGTTCCCGCACCGGTGGCCAGATCGGCATGCACGAATCGGATGGCCGCGCGCGCTTCCGCCGCGGTGCTCAACACCGCTCCGGAGGCGAGCAAGGTCGCGAAATGGCGGGGAAGCGGATGGTTCCGGTACAGCATGGGGATCCACAACATACCCTGCGCCGGGCCTGCGCCAAACAGCCTCCTGCCGGGGCCGTCCCGGGGTGCGTGCGCCGCGGCATTTGCGGACTCAAGATGAACCCTCAGCAGCCCGCTCCATCCTCTGCGCCCGACGACGACGACCTGTTCCCGCCTCCCCGCCGGACGAAGTCCGTGCTTTCCCGCACCCTTCTCTGCATCGGTGGCGTGCTGCTCATCCTTCTCGGCGTCGTGCTGGCCGTGCTTCCCGTCGTCCCCGGCTTTCCGCTCATCGCGCTCGGGGTGCTGATGCTGGTTGCGGCGAGCGAGCACTCGAGGCGGTTCCTGAACCGCAAGGAACATGTGCTTCCCGCTCCCATGCGACGGCTGCTGCGCCGGATCGTCCCCCATGAGTAGACCGGTGAGTAGACCGGTGAGTAGACCGGTGAGTAGACCGGTGAGTAGACCGGCACACGGCCACACACCTGCGATCGTTCAGTACAGTGTGCCGATGCCGCAGCGTGAGGCAGGTTCGACGGCGGACACCGAACAGCTCGACGAGGTCGACCTCGCGTGGCAGCGTCGCCGCGGCTCGCTGGGGCCTCTCGTCCTCGGAGTGGTCGGAATCACGCTCAGTCCGCTGCTGCTTGGGCTCGTCTTCGGACCGATCGCGGTCCGAGCGGGGCTGGACCGGTGGCGCTCCGGGCTTCGCCGCCCCGTCATCGCGGTCGGCGTCGCGTCCGGATTGGTCTCGATCGTGCTTTCCGTCATGGGTGCGCTCCTCTGGGGATCCGTTCTCGCGACGGTGTTGCTCGGCCGGGATGCCCTGCGCGAGGCCGAGCGTTGGCGTGGACGGGAGGTCGAACCGGTGGCGGTCGCCTTCAGCGGCGGACCGGAAGTGTCGCTCAGGCCGCCAGAGGGGAAGTCGCGGCTCGTCCTTCTTGCGGTCGATGTCGGCCAGCAGCCATCGAGGCAGGCGGTCGAGGCGATCGCCCGGCAGACGCCTGACTCGGCCAGCCTCGTGCTCGTCGATCGGAGCCGTGGCGGGGAGCCGATCGAACAATGGCTCTCGCGAGCCGGAATCAACGCTTCGGTCATCCCCAGCTCGGCGCCACTTCCACCACCGCTCGACGCGATCGCCGCCCTGCCGCTGCTGGTCTCGATCGACCGGAGCGGGAGAATCGAGGGCGCCCTCATCGGCGTCCGCCCTGCCGGGGAGTACTCCAAGCTTCTTGAGGGGCAGATGGCGCTCCCGCCCGTTCGAGGTCGCTGACGCCGGGGCGATCGTCGCGGACTGCCCGCCAGGGCACCGCGGTGGCGGCGCTTGATCGAAGCACAAACGCTGCGACAATCAGGCGATCGCCCGCGCGCCCCGCATTCCCAGAGTTGCAACGCACCATGTCGGTGCGATCGTTGGCATCGATGTCGAGACGGCGTGTCCCGAGCACGGGGCGATCTGCTCGATCGGGGTCTCGATCGTGTCGGCGGGCAGCGTGGCGCGCGAACATCACTGGTACATCGATCCGGGCACGCGTTTCGACCCACGCTTCATCGCGATCCACGGCATCACTCCGGACACGGTTGACGGAAGGCCGCGCCTCGACGCGGCCTGGCCTGCGATCGTTCGCTTCATCGAGGAAGCCTGCGAATCGATCCTCCCCCCAAGGCTGCTCGATCGCGCGGTGGTGCCGGACCCGTCTCCGCTCCATGTCGCCCACAACGCGCAGTTCGACCGGCTGCAGATTGAACGCGCGCTTCGCGCCCCGCTGCCCTTCCGGCTCGCCTGCACCGTCGCCATGTCCCGCCGTGCCTTTCCGTCGCTCGACCGACACAATCTGAAGACCGTGGCGGGCCACCTCCGGATTCCGCTGCGCCATCACGACGCGCTCAGCGATGCACGCGCCTGCGCGCTCATCGCGCACCATTGCATCGCCTCCGGCGCCGGCGCGTGACCGGGATTTCACTCCAGGCGATCGCCGAGCACGGCCCGCACGATGAAGTGGATGAAGGTGGAGTGCACCGCGAGATCCTCCTCCCCGAGCGCGCCGGTCGCATCGATGATCCAGTCCGGCCTCCCGCATGCGGCGAGGCGCAGGTCGACCTCTTCCGGCTCTGTCTTCAGGCGCCATCCGCCGAACAGGTCCTGCTGCGCAGCCCCTTGGTGGAGCATGATTCGGACCTCGACCTCGGGGAGCAGGAGTTCGCGATGGACGCGTGCGACGCGGAGAAACGACTCACCCGCATCCTGCGGCACGCGCGCGCGGCGGAGGTCCTCGATCGTCGCGGGGATCGACCGGATCGCCCCTCGGGCGAGCAGTCGCTCGAATGCGCGCTCTGCGTCGATCAGCGGGGCTTCGTCGAAGGTCAGGCTGAGGTCTCGCATCAACGCATCTTCCAAAAACAGCGCCCGCGCGCGGGGCCCCGCGCGCGGGCTGGGTGTTGGAGCTGCGGCAACCGCTTTCGCGGGTCGTCCTGCCATCACGCCCCAAGTTCGTTCAGCCGCGTTCGAGCGGCTGTCGGTGCACTCGAATCCGTAGGTTCACGGCCGATCGAGTTCGGCCGAGAGTTCACGGATGACAGACCGTGCCATGGTGGCGACGGTCGAGAATTCAAGGGTACTGAGTCAGATCCGGTGTGGTGAGCATCCTCGGGGGGCTTGAGGAATCTCGCGGTCTCGTCCGTAGAGGAGCGGGTGGTGTACCACCCAGATACACGCGCCGTGATGGAAAATCCGGCAGATTTATCAGCGACCTGTCGTCGACAGGGATTCTTCGTGCCGCCGGATGATGTAAGTGCTCCCTCGGCATGGCTCTGTGCATGCCACCGGCGATCGCACCCCCCTAAGCGTGCGACGACGCGAGAACGGAGACGCGGCGTAAATAACCACATCCCCAACCACGTCCCCCGGGGATATTCCCCGCCGCGTCGTGGACGAGAACATCTCTGGGCTTCCCAACAGTGCAGTGTGTGTTCACAGGCGTACGCCCGGCGTCGACTCGCCGGTGCGGCGAAGCGACACCAGGCAATCGACCGATTCAGTGGACCATACAGGACTTGAACCTGTGACCTTCTCCGTGTCATGGAGACGCGCTAGCCAACTGCGCCAATGGTCCGGCTGCGGAAATGTAGCACAGGATCAGCCTGCACCGCAAGTGCTGTCCCTGCCCGGGCCGGCCCGAACCCGGCGGCCGCGTCCGGAATCCGACACTCTGTGGATTCCAACCCGGATTCCAACCCGGTCGGGACTCAGCGCAGCGCCTCCGCCCATGCCACGCAGCGATCGATTCGCGCGAGCGCGCTGCCGCGCCCGACAAGGACGAGGGTGTCCCAGATCGGCGGGCTGACGGTCGACCCGGAGACTCCGATACGCAGCGGCTGGGCGACGGCGCCGATCTTCGCCCCCGCGTGTGCCGCGGCGTACTCAGTGGCTGCATGCTCGAGCGAGGCCTGGGTCCACTCTGGCAGCGCCGCGAGGATCTCACGCACGGCGCGAAGATGGTCAAGCCCAGACCGCCCCCCGTCGGGTGCGACGGCGCCGATCCCGAGCGCCTTTCGGACATTCTTGTCGTCCGAAAACGCGAGCTGCGCGTCGTCGGCCAGCAGGAAGGTGTTTGCCTTGAATGGATCGTCAAGGGTCTTCGAGCGTTCCTGGCAGGCCTTCATCAGCAGCGCAAACCTCTCCGCGTCGAGTCGCGCGAGGAACTCCGGCCGGAACTGCCGTGCGTGTTCCCGGCAGCGCCGCGCGAACTCACCCGGATCCATCGTCGTGATCGCATCGGTGTTGAACGCGAGGAGCTTGATGCGATCGAACTTCGCCGGCGTCTTCATCACGCGATCGAGGCCGAATCGCTGCTTCAGGAACTCGTTGTCGAACTTCTCGATGTCGCCGCCCGGGCTCCATCCGTTTAGCGCGAGGAAGTTGCACAGGACCTCGGGCAGGTAGCCGGAGCGCCGGAAGTCATCGACATTGATCTCTGGGAGCTGGACTCTCAGCGCCTCCGCCAGGCGGATGGCGCCGTCGAGGTCGAGCTGCACATTGTCGTCCGAGAGCCACCTCGTCCATTCTTCCGCCGTCACGGAGCCTTCCGGTGGCGCTCCCAGCCCCTTCTCCCTGACGGCCTTCCTGAGAACCTTGTCCTTGTCGCGCTTCGACATCTTGGAGTCGTCCGGGTTCTTGATGATCGAAAGGTGTCCGTATACGGGGCGGCGGAAACCGAGCGCGTCCTGCAGCAGCATGTGCTTCGCGGTGTTGGTGAAGTGCTCCTGTGCACGAAGGACATGCGTGACGCCCATCAGTTCGTCGTCGACCACGACCGCAAAGTGGTACGTCGGGAACCCATCCTTCTTGCGGATGACGAAGTCGTCGATCTCGCCGGCCGGAAGCGTGGCGTCTCCGAGGACCTCGTCCTGAATCGTCACGGCAGCCTCACCGGCCCGGAAGCGGACGACGGGCTGTCTGCCCTCGGCGATGTAACGGGCCTTCTGATCCTCCGTGACCAGTCCGCGGAACCGGTAGCGGAAGGCCTCCTTCCGGGCCATCGCCTCCTTGCGCATCCCCTCGAGTTCGTCTGCGCTGTCCCACGCCTCGTAGGCCTTTCCCTCCCGCAGGAGCTTCTGGAAATAGCGGTCGTAGATCTCGAGCCGCTCGCTCTGGAAATAGGAGCCGTTCGGTCCGCCACCGACGGTCGCGCCATCCGGAGCTCGGTACTCGGGGCCCTCGTCCCAGCGGATGCCGAGCCAATCGAGATCCTTCAGGAAGCCGACGCTCGCGGCATCCGAGGAGCGCTTCTGGTCGGTGTCCTCGATCCGGATGATGAATCGCCCCGCGCGGCCCTTCGCAAAGGCCCATGAGAAGAGCGCGGTCCGGGCGCCGCCGACATGGAGATGGCCGGACGGTGACGGAGCGAAGCGCGTGACGGGAGCGGATGGCGAGGGCGCGTGCGGCAGTGGGCTGGACATGGCGGAGCGACAGGGTAGCCGAAGGGGCGAAACGCCGGATTTGCGGCGATTTCCGTTGACTGAAGCCGGGTGCGGCGGACACTTTCGAGGCCTCCTGGAACGAACTCGTGCTGGACCGGCTCGGCATCATCTCGGACACCCATGGCCGCGCGTCGCGCGCCCGGCGAGCCATCGACATGCTGCTCGCCCGCGGTGCGACAAAGATCATCCACCTCGGTGATGTCGGCGACGAGCCGGTGCTCGACCTCCTGGCCGGGCTCGAGTCGATGGTCGTCTTCGGGAACTGCGACGACGAGCGCGGGCTCGCCCGATACGCGCAGCTCCTCGGCATTCCAATCGCGCATCCCGGCGCCGTGATCGAGGTGAAGGCATGCCGGATCGGACTGACCCACGGGCATCTCGAGGGGGAGTTGCGGAGGCTCCTCGCGCTCGATGTCGACATCCTGCTGCACGGACACACGCATCAGATCCGAGACGAGCGCGTCGGTCGGACCCGGATCCTGAACCCAGGAGCCCTTCACCGCGCGTCCCGGCTGACGGCGATGCTGCTCGATCCGGCGAGCGGGAATGCGGAGTGGATCGATGTTCCCGACGAAACCGCCTGAACGGGGCGGTCGAAGCCCGTCCCGATGCATTGGGTCCTCCTCGCGAATCTGGCCTCCACGCTGTTCATGACCGGATTGATCTGGTTCGTCCAGGTGGTGCACTATCCGCTCTTCGCCTGGGTTGGCGCGGCCGAGTTTCCCGCGTACTCCCGCGAGCATCAGCATTGGACCACCTTCGTCGTCGGACCTCCGATGCTGTTGGAGGCCCTGACTGCGGCGCTTCTCGTGGCCGCGCGGCCGTCGGGAGTTCCCGCGTGGGCCGCGTGGGCCGGCCTCGCGCTCGTCGGAGTGATTTGGCTGAGCACCGCGGCCTTGCAGGTCCCGGCGCATGGCCGGCTCATCTCCGGATTTGACGCCGGGATCGCCGCGGCGCTCGTCTCGACCAACTGGATCCGCACGGCGGCATGGACGGCCCGGGCGGCCCTCCTTCTCTGGATCGTCGGGTCCCAGTGTGCCGCACGCTCGGCCTGAGTCTGCGCGCCGGCAGACGCCGACCTGCGGAACCGCTAGATTCCCCGAATGTCCACGAGCTCCGGCAGCGACCGGTCACGCATCGAGGTCTTCGGCTGGTCGGCGTCGTCGATCGAGCGCCGCCTCTGCGCGAGCATTCCCGAGGCGATCGAGGTTGCCCGTTCCTATCGGTCGGCCTGGGTCGACCTCGAGGGAATCTCGACGGTGGACTGCGCGATGCACCTCGAGTCCGTCGCGGAGCTTCCCGCGCTTGCGGCCGACACGCTGATCGACGGCGTTCGCCGTCCGGGCGCGGACGATTTCGGCGATCTCACGGTCATCACGATGCGCAGCCATCCTCCGGGAGGAATCGTCGAATTCGTCGACTTCCTGCTGATGCCGTCGATCGTGCTCACCATTCAGGAGAAGACGGGCGGCGACTGCTTCGAGTCGGTCCGCGAGAAGCTTGCGGGCCGTGGCCCGCATCTGCTCAGGGCTGACGCGAGCATGGTGTTCCTCCTGCTCTCGCGCGCGGTCTGCGACGGCTACCGCCCGCTGCTGGAGCAGTACAACGAGAGCCTCGAGCACTTCGAGAAGGTCCTCGTCCGGAAGCCGGACACATCGATGCTCGATCGGATCCACCAGCACCGGCGGGAGCTTCTGTTTCTGCGACAAGGACTCGCGCCGCTCCGCGAGGCGCTCTCGAGCCTGCGCGAGTCGATCACCTTTCAGGGCCCGCCGAGCGACGCAAGCCGGTCGCGCCTTGCCGCGCTCAGGGAACTGCAGGACGAGGTCGGCGCGCTCCTCGACGTCGTCGAGTTCCAGAAGGACAGCGCCCAGCATCTCCTCGACCTCTACCTCAACGCCGCGAGCAATCGCCTGAACGAAATCGTCCGCGTGCTCACGATCATCAGCGTGATCTTCATGCCCTTGACGCTCATCGCGGGCATCTACGGCATGAACTTCGAGGGCGACGGTCCGTTCGCGATGCCGGAACTGCGCTGGCGATACGGCTATCCCTTCGCGCTGGGGCTCATGCTCGTGTGCGCCCTGAGCCTCGTCTGGTTCTTCTGGGCCCGGGGCTGGATCGGCGACCCGTTGCGCCGGAGGCGCCAGCGGTCGGCGGCGTCGCAGGCCGTGGTCGCGATCCGCGCGGCGAGAACTTCCACGCTCGGGCTGATTCTCCCCGGCCGAAGGCAGCGGACACATCGCCCGGACGCGTCAGCCCCGCCAAAATCGCAGGAATTCCCGCGAAAGTAGGCCTTGCGGCGCAGCGCTCGCCGTCCGATACTCACGGCTTGGCCTTCCCGGCCGGGGGCGCCCCCGGTCTGACCGCACCCGCCTGCTCTGACACCCATGAACACCGGCAACAACTTCCGCCCGGCCTCCGATTCGTACACCAAGGACTCGTCGATGCCCCACCGCGCCTCTGACTCGTTCGGATCGCTCGTCTTCGCCGGCGATGTGATGCTGAAGCGACTCCCTCCCGATGTGTTCATGAACCTCCAGCGGACGGTCAAGAACGGCTCTCCGCTCGATCCGGCGATCGCCAACACCGTCGCCGGCGCGATGAAGGACTGGGCGCTCGAGCACGGCGCGACGCACTATTGCCACTGGTTCCAGCCGCTGACCGGCACCACGGCGGAAAAGCACGACGCGTTCCTCTCGACGACATCCGACGGCGGCGCGATCGAGAAGTTCAGTGGATCGCAGCTGATCCAGGGCGAACCCGACGCATCGAGCTTCCCGCACGGCGGAATCCGCGACACCTACGAGGCGCGCGGCTACACCGCGTGGGATGCGACCAGCCCCGCGTTCCTCTACCGCTCTGGCGGACAGACGACGCTCTGCGTGCCGACGGTGTTCGTCAGCTACACCGGCGAGGCGCTCGACAAGAAGACGCCGCTGCTCCGCTCCATTCAGGCGGTCTCCAAGCAGGCGATGCGGATCCTGCGCATCTTCGGGGCCGATGCGGGCGTGAACCAGGTCATCACGACGCTCGGCATCGAGCAGGAGTACTTCCTCGTCGACCAGGAGCTTGCCTCTGCCCGCCCCGATCTCCTGATCTGCGGACGAACCCTCGTCGGCGCGCCCGCCCCGAAGGGACAGCAGCTCGAGGATCACTACTTCGGCTCCATCCCGCAGCGCGTCATCGCATTCATGGCGGAGGCCGAGGAGCGGCTTTTCGAGCTCGGCGTCCCGGTCAAGACCCGCCACAACGAGGTCGCGCCCGGGCAGTTCGAGATCGCGCCGACCTACGAGAACGCGAATGTGGCGGTCGATCACCAGATGATCACGATGAGCGTCCTGAAGGAGACGGCCGAGCGCCACGGGTTCGCCTGTCTCCTCCACGAGAAGCCGTTCGCAGGCGTCAACGGATCGGGCAAGCACAACAACTGGGCGATCGCCACCGACAGCGGCGTGAACCTTCTTGATCCGCGCGACGACACCCACACGAACATGCAGTTCCTCACGATCCTCTGCGCGGTCATCCGCGCGGTCGACCTGCATGCGGAGCTCCTCCGCGGTTCGATCGCGAGCGCCGCGAACGATCACCGCCTCGGCGCGAACGAGGCGCCGCCGGCGATCATGTCGATCTTCCTCGGCGACATGCTGACCGACATCCTCGACCAGCTTGAGTCGGGCAACCCCAAGAAGACCATGAAGGGCGGCGCGCTCGAGCTCGGCGCGACGACACTGCCGCAGATCCCCAAGCACACCAGCGACCGCAACCGCACCTCGCCCTTCGCGTTCACCGGCAACAAGTTCGAGTTCCGGGCCGTCGGCTCGAGCGCCTCGGTGGCGTGGCCCAACACCGTGTTGAACGCGATCATCGCCGACAGCCTCGACTTCATGGCGACGCAGCTCGAGAAGCGTGCGGGGAAGAACCCGACTCCCGCCAAGCTGGAGACGGCCGTCAAGAGCCTGCTGAAGGATGTCGTGAAGGACCACCGCCGCGTGTGCTTCGACGGCGACGGCTACTCAAAGGCGTGGCACGACGAGGCGAAGAAGCGCGGCCTTCCGAACCACACATCGACTGCGGACGCCATCGCGTGCTTCGGAACCCGGAAGGCGGCCGAGCTCTTCGGAAAGTACGGCATCCTCTCCAAGCGGGAGCTCGAGGCGCGGTACGGCGTCATGGTCGAGCAGTACATCAAGTTGCTGCGCATCGAGAGCCGGACCCTGCAGTCGATGGCCCGGACGGCGCTGCTGCCCGCGGCGCTGCGGTTCCAGGCCGAGCTGGCCGATGTGCTCGGGGCGACCCAGGCATGCGACATCGATGCCCCCGGCACCGCGCAGCAGCTCCGGGAGGTCGTCGCCGCCGTCGAATCGCTTCGGACGGCCGTCGCGAAGCTCGAGAAGGCCGAGGATTTCCATGGCGACCACGAGAAGGAGGCGCGCCACTACCGCGACGTCCTCGTTCCGGCGATGCTTGAGGTCCGAAAGATCTGCGACGGGCTCGAGAAGGTGATGCCGGCCGACACCTACCCGCTGCCCACCTACGCGGAACTGCTGTTCTCGACCCGGAACTGACCGGCCGCCACCCGCAGCGATCAGGCGGGCTGCCCGTGCCTCGACGGCATGGGTGGCCCGCTTTCTTTTGCCGGCCGCGGGAGTTCGGTATACTCGTCGCTTCCCCATTCGGGGGACCAGACGGAACCAAACCATGTCCACCGCGACCGCCTCCCAGCTCGACGTCGAGATCTCGATCTCCGAACCCGCCCCCTGCACCAAGCGCATCGCGCTCACGGTGCCCGCCGCCACGGTCGACGAGCGTCTCGAGACCGCGCTCGCGGCGTTCATGACCGAGGCGAGCTTCCCCGGCTTCCGCAAGGGCAAGGCCCCGCGCTCGCTCGTCGAGAAGCGCGTCGGCGGCGCCCTGCTGCAGGAGGCCCGCAACCAGATGATGTCGGACGCATTCTCGAAGGCGGTCGAGCAGAACAACCTTCGGCCGATCAGCGATCCGCGCCCGGTCGAGGGCGAGAGCATCCCCGAGGTCTCCCGCGGCAAGGCGTTCAAGTTCTCCGTGGAGATCGAGGTCGCGCCGGACTTCAGCATCCCCGAGTTCTCGAATCTCGAGATCCGGAAGCCGATGATCGAGGTCACGCCCGAGCACATCGACGGCGAGATCCTGCGGCAGAGCTACCGATGGGGCACCCCCGCACCGATCCAGGGGCCGCTGGAGCATCTCGACCGCATGCTCGGCAAGGCGGTCGTGACCGTCGACGGCCGCGAGGGGACCTACTTCGAGGCCGACAAGGCCCTGTGCGTCGTTCCCGCAAAGGAAGACGAGGGCAAGGGCGCGCTGCTCGGGCTCCTGTTCGAAGGGCTCGACAAGGCGCTTCTCGGCAAGAAGTCGGGCGACACCATCACCGTCACGACGACCGGCTCCGACGGACACGAGCGCGAGGAGCTGCGCGGCAAGAAGATCACGGTCACCTTCACGATCGGCGACGCGGAACGCATCACCCCGCGCTCCAACAAGGAGCTCGCGGAGATGTTCGGCGTCGAGAGCGAGGAGATCCTGCGGGAGCAAGTGCGCGACGCGCTCGAGCAGCGCCGCGACGGCGAGCAGCGTCAGGCGATGCGCGAGCAGGTCGCCGAGCATCTCGCGTCGACGATCGAGTTCGCGCTTCCGGGCAAGCTCAGCGAGGCGCAGGTGAGCCGTACGCTCGAGCAGCAGCGCATGGAGCTCCTCTCGCGCGGCATGGACGCGGCGGCCGTGGAGAACCGGCTCGCCGAGCTGCGCGCAAAGAGCGAGCAGGACGCGCGCACGCGGCTCAAGCTGTTCTTCATCATGGCGCGCCTCGCCGAGCACTTCGGCGTCCAGGTCACCGAGCAGGAGCTCAACGGCCGCATCGCGATGATGGCGGCGCAGCAGAACATGCGTCCGGAGCAGCTGCGGCAGCAGATCCAGCAGTCCGGCCGCGTCAACGATGTGATCTCCATGATCCGCGACGCGAAGGTGAGCGACCGCATCATCGGACAGGCGAAGGTGACCGAGATCGCCGCCGAGGAGTGGAACAAGATCGTCGAGGCGAAGGTTCAGTCCCAGGCGAAGGCCTGAGTTCCCCGACCCGCCGGCGAGCCTGGAGGCCGTGCACCCGCGCCCTCCAGGCTCGCGCCGTTTTTCCCGTCGCAGCATCCTCCCTGCCGATTCCTGACTCGAGTTGGATCCGAGCCTCGCACTCTTCCAAAGCATCTCTGGCGCGGCTGTCGCCCTGATCGCGATCGTCGTGGTCGGATGGTTTGCGATCGTCCGCCTCCGGCGTTGGATGCGCGCAGATTCGTCGGACGATCGTGCGTTCATGCTCGACGACCTTCGAAGGCTCCACCGCGAGGGAAAGCTGACATCCGAGGAGTTCCAGAAGGCACGGGACGCGATGATCGAGGCGGTGCAGAAATCCGCGACGCGGTCGCTCGGCCCGAACCCGGAGTTGAGACCGGGCCTGAAACCGGAACTGAAGCCCGAAGCCACCACGGTCCGGTCCAGACCGGCCGACCGTCAGGCTTCCCCGTCTGATGGGGAGATCGAGGACTTTGGAGTCAAGCCTCCCTCCGGAGGCCTTCGGGCAGATCGGACGCACCCGCCCACGCCGCCCAAACGGCCTCCCCAACTCGATGGATGACCCATTTCGACGGCAATTCGCCCCGCAACGCCGCCCCCCAACGCTGCCGCGCTAGATTCCCGAAACGCGCCTTTCGCGCCACATTGTGACACCATGAAGAAGCCGATCCGCAAGAACACGACCACTGCACGCCCGACTCAAGCGGAGCTCGATGCCGCCGGCATCATCGACGCCAACGGCCCGGTTCGGCGCGGACCGGGTGGTCCCGGCGGCACCGGCCGGGGCGACTCGAGCGACTTCGGCGGCGGCGCATCCGGGTCGGGGGGAAGCGGCGGAGGCAGCGGAGGCAACGACGGCGGATTTCGCGGAAAGAAGATGACGACCTGCTCCTTCTGCGGCAAGACTTCCCGCGAGGTCGGGGCGATGGTCGAGGGCCCGGGAGATGTCTACATCTGCTCGAACTGCACCGACCTCTGCCAGAACATCTTCAAGCAGGAGAAGCGCCGCGTGGCGGCTGCGCGTCCCCTGTTCGCCAGCATTCCCGCACCGCGGCAGATCAAGGAGTTCCTCGACCAGTATGTCATCGGCCAGGACGCGGCGAAGCGCGCCCTCTCCGTGGCGGTGCACAACCACTACAAGCGCCTGAGCGTGGTCGAGGGCGACGACAACTCGATCGAGATCGACAAGTCGAATGTGCTGCTGATCGGCCCCACTGGCACGGGCAAGACCCTGCTCGCGAAGACGCTCGCGCGAATCCTGAATGTCCCCTTCGCCATCGGCGACGCCACGACGCTGACCGAGGCCGGCTATGTCGGCGAGGATGTCGAGAACCTCCTGCTGAAGCTCCTGCAGGCGGCCGACTACGATCTCGAGAGCGCGCAGCGCGGGATCATCTACATCGACGAGATCGACAAGATCGGGAAGACCTCGCAGAATGTCTCGATCACGCGCGATGTCTCCGGCGAGGGAGTCCAGCAGTCGCTACTCAAGATGCTCGAGGGAACGATCGCGAACGTCCCTCCCCAGGGCGGCCGGAAGCACCCGGAGCAGCAGTACATCCAGATGGACACCACGCACATCCTGTTCGTGTGCGGCGGCTCGTTCGTGGGCCTTGATGACATCATCCGGAAGCGCCTCGGAAAGCGGCGGATCGGGTTCTCGTCGGACCTCACCGAGACGAAGTCGAAGGAGGCCTCGGCGCGCGATGTGCTGGCGCAGGTGCTCCCGGAGGATGTGCTCGAGTTCGGGATGATCCCGGAACTTGTCGGCAGACTCCCGATCATCACGCCGCTGATGCCGCTTGACCGCGAGGCGATGATGTCGATCCTGACGGAGCCGAAGAACGCCATCATCCGACAGTACCAGTACCTCTTCTCGCTCGAGGGTGCGCGCCTCGAGATCTCGCGCGACGGCCTCGAGCTCATCGCGGACCGGGCGCTCTCGCGCGACACCGGCGCCCGGGCGCTTCGTGCGGTGATCGACGAGATCATGGTTCCCCACATGTACCACCTGCCTGAGCTCGAGAACCGCGACGCGGTCTACACGCTCACCGCCGAGGCCATCGAGCGGAAGACCCCGTTGGCGCAGCTCATGCGTCGCGTCGCCAAGGAGTCCGCCTGAGGTACAGGCGCGAGGAGGCGGCATGCGGCGTGGATGTGGCGATGGTGCGGTCTACGAGGCGCTGCGGAGGCAGGCCTTTCGGATCGAGCTCGAGCATGCGGACCCTGCCGGGCGGCTTGGGCCGCTCTGCGATGCGCTCTGGGATGCGCTCTCTCCTCGCGGATTGAGCTGGATCGGCTTCTACCTGGTGGAGTCTGGGGAAACCGCGCAGGGGGAAATGCTCCTCGCCGCGCGGCGGGACAAGCCCGCGTGTTCGCCGATCGGCCTTCATGGAGTCTGCGGCCAAGGGTTCCGCGAGGAGGCGGTGCGGCTGGTCGAGGATGTCGCGCTCCTCGGGGCCGGGTACATCGCGTGCGACCCGAGGGATCGTTCGGAAGTGGTGCTTCCGATTTATCGGAACGGCCAGTGCTGGGGTGTGCTCGATGCCGACAGTCACGAGATCGCGTGCTTCGGGGAGGCAGACATCAACGGGTTGGCGGGCGTTCTCAGGGCCGCTGGACTCCTCGACCGTGATCCCCCGCTTCGGGCCGACCGGCTCTGAGCAGCCCACTTGCACCGGTTCGCGGGATCGCTATAGTGCGGAACTCGCCCTTTCGGGCGAAGGAATCGAGAACCTCCATGCCACGCGTCTGCCACTTCACCGGTGCTTCCACTTCTTCAGGTTGGGTCTGCAAGTATCGCGGCAAGGCGAAGTACCTCGGCGGTGTCGGCATCAAGACGACCTCGCGCAAGCGCCGCACCTTCAAGCCGAACCTCCAGACGGTCACGATCGTCGAGGACGGATCCCCGAAGCGCGTCAAGGCCTCGGTTCGCGCGATCCGAGAGGGTCTCGTCGTGAAGCCGATCAAGCGCAAGTTCGCGTACACGCGCCGGATCAAGAACGGCGAAGCGGTCTGAACGGATCGGATCCGCTTCCATCGAAAGAGTTTCAAGACGGCCGTTCCCACTGGGACGGCCGTCTTCCTTTGGGCGCTTCCGTCGCATTCTCGCCACGGCCGGCAGCCCAACTGCAAGCAAAAACCCGGGGAAATCTTTGCGGTTCATTGACGCACCCCCGATCCGGGATATTGTCTGCCCGGCAAGTGACCCGGTCCTTTGGCCCCGCGCGGGCAGGACAAACTCTCCGATCTTGCCAACCAATCCAGTGCTGAACCGCAGGCGACTTCGGTTGTCGTCGCATGCGGAGGCTCGGTCGTCCCGCGCAGGCTCTGCGCGTCGGGTGTGTCCGGTGCCGCTTCGGCATTCGCTCCGTGGTATTGAGCGTCGTTCGTCGCGTTCGTCGCATTGGGCGGCGGAGGTTGCGTATCGACGCCGCGGACGGGCGCACAGCCCGGGTCGCGGGTGCGGTGGTGGTGGTTCGCGGTCCGAGCGCATTGGGTGTTGGCGCAGGTCTGCGCGGTGTTGAAGGCAACGACCATTCTGAAGGCTTCAAGTGGCTGGCAACTTCGAGAACAACGATCGTGACCGCGTGCTCGCGGCGACGGACCTGGTGTCCGTCGTCGGAGAAGTGGTCGCGCTTCGCCCGAAGGGTCGCGAGCATGTAGGCCTCTGCCCATTCCACGAGGACCGCACCCCCTCGATGGCCGTCGTGACGCACAAGGGCGGATTCGGCGCGGATGCGTTCTACAAGTGCTTCGCGTGCGGCGCCGGCGGAAATGCCATCGATTTCGTGATGAACTACCACAAGCTCGGATTCCGGGAGGCGCTGAAGTACCTCGCCGACCGGGCAGGCGTCGAGCTCACGCCATGGGAGCCGGACCGCGCGCAGCGCCGCGATGGCGAGCCGACGCGCGACGACGTGCTGCGTGCAAACGAGATCGCGCAGCGGTTCTTCCGCAGGAACTTCACCGATCCCGCGCGCGGGGAGCGGGCGCGATCGGAGGTCGCGCGGCGCGGAATCGATGCCGCCACGGTCGACGGCTTCGGCATCGGAGCCGCGCCCGCGGCGATGGACGCGCTTGTTCATGGCGTGCGGGCCAACATCGCAGCCGCCGGGAGCGCGTATCCCCCGTTCGAGGCGTTCGTGCTCGCCGGCGTGATTCGCCCGGGCCGAAACGGACACATCGACCTCCTGCGCGATCGGCTTGTCTTCCCGATCCGCGACGAGATGGGGCGGGAGATCGCATTCGGCGGCCGGAGGCTCGATCCCGACCAGGATCCCAAGTACCTGAACAGCCCCGAGTCACCGGTCTTTCACAAGTCGAAGGCGCTCTATGGCATCGACCGGGCCAAGCGATCGATCATCGAGTCGAAGACGGCGATCATCACCGAGGGCTACACGGATGTGATCGCGTGCCATCGGGCTGGGTTTACGAACGCGGTCGCGACCCTTGGCACTGCGCTCACGCGGGAACACGCCCGCGTGCTTCGGCGGATGGCGCAGAATGTCGTGCTGCTGTTCGACGGCGACGAGGCGGGACTCAAGGCCGCCGATCGCGCGCTCGAGGTCTTTTTCGCCGAGACCGTGGATATCCGTGTGTGCGTGCTGCCAGACGAGCTCGATCCGGATGACCTGCTCCGGCTGCCCGGCGGCGACGAACGGTTCAGGCAGGCGCTCGAGGCCTCGTCGGACCTGCTCGGATTCATGTGCGGCCGCCTGCGGCGCAAGTTCGTCGGACAGGGGCTTTCCGCGCGCCAGCAGGTGATCGAGGCCACGGTGACGAAGTTCGTGGGGCTCGGGCTCAACGCGATGAACGGGCTTCGACGGCACCTCGTGCTTCAGGCGCTCTCGGACCTCTTCGACATGCCCGTGCGGGAGCTTGACCAGCTCTGCCAGGCCATTCGTCCCCGAGCAGCCGCCGCGGAGGAAGCACCGCAGTCCGGGCCGGTCGTGGAGGTCCCACCTGCCCTCGGATCCGCGGCGCGAGTGCGTGCCCGCATCGCCGCGGAGCGACGGCTGCTCGCGCTCCTCTGCCTCGACCCGGCACTCGCCTCCGTGCAGGTGGTTGTCGAGGGCTGCGGCGCCCTTCCACTCTCCGAGGCGATCGCGCCATCCGAGTTCGCGGACCCGCGCCATTCGGCAATCTTTGCCGTGATCCGCGACGCCGCAGAGGATGGAAAGTCGCTTCGCTTCGCATCCTTGCTCGGGGAACTTGCGGATTCATCCCTGAAGAGCCTAGCATCCGATCTTTACGCCTTCGGCGACCAGGTCCTTCAGGCAGCGCAGAGCCAGGGTGCGCTTGCAGGGCAGCGTCGGACGGCGACGGAGGAAGTCGTCGTCAGTTGGCACGATCTCGAGAACCTCGAGCGTCGTGTGCGATTCAGGGACCTGGGTCTCAAGGATCCAGTTTCGCAGGACATCGGCGAACCGGCCGCGGCCGAGGGTAGTGCGCCCTCGTCCGACGGATCTGGCCGCCTCGATGCCAACGGTGCGTTGGAGCGACTCGCGCGAGCGCGCGAGCGCGGACATGACGCCACCGCAGTGAGTGCACTCTTCGGGCGCCGTTCATCCCCGGCGTCCGAAGCCGGACGGAGTAGCAACCAGTGAGCATGAATCTCGACAGCCTCGACCTTGCCTCGCCAGTCCTTCGCGAGCTCATCCAGAACGGCATCTCCCGCCGCTGGATCAGCTACGAGGAGCTCAACACCTGCCTGCCCGACGAGTTCGTCGATCCTGAGAAGATCGACGAGCTGCTGGTGTTCATGGGCGAACACGCCATCGAGATGGTGGACGAGGTCGAGGTCCGCCGCAACAACTACGTCTGCTTCGACGCGCCCCTCCAGACCAACCTGAAGTTCCAGCGCGATGACCCGAAGAAGGCCGGCCGCGGCGACTCCTCGTCCGGCCCCGCGCAGCCCTCGGCCGCGGCGCTCGCCGCCGCGGAGCTTGAGATCAAGAAGAACAAGCGCAAGAAGAAGGCCGCCGAAGGCGAGGCCAAGGGCGAGGAGGATGGACCCGACCCCGATGACTTCGATGTCGAGGAGGACATCCTCGACGACAGCGAGATGCAGGCCGCCGTCGAGAAGGCGCTCGCCGAGCAGGGCTCCAAGCGGATCGACGATCCGATCCGCATGTACCTCACGCAGATGGGCACGATCCCCCTGCTCACCCGTGAGGAGGAGATTCGCCTCGCCAAGAAGATCGAGACCACGCGCATGATCTTCCGCCGAAAGGTGCTCGAGAGCGACTACGCAGCCGGCGAGGCCGTGAAGATCCTGAAGGATGTCCACGCGCAGAAGCTCCCCTTCGACCGCACGATGCGAATCTCGACCGCGGAGCCGCACGCGAAGCAGAAGATCGAGCAGCGCATCCCGGCGAACCTCCCCACCATCGAGCGGCTGCTCAAGCTGAACCTCACCGCATGGGAACAGCTCGAGGCCGGCGGACTCTCTGCCGCGCAGAAGACGCAGCTGCAGCGAGAGATCACGCTGCGCCGCCGCCGCATCGGCACGCTGCTCGAGGAGTGTTGCCTGCGGACCGGACGCATCATTCCGCTCTACCGCAAGCTTCTGGGAATCATCTCCAAGATGCGCGAGATGCAGCGCAACCTCTCCAAGGCGGAGAAGCATCCGGATCGGTACGACCCCGAGGATGTGTTCGTCATGCAGGAGGAGTTCGACGGCCTCCGCAACCTCGTGCTCGAGCCGATGGACGAGTTCGAGCGCCGCATGCGCGACATCCAGCGCGTCTTCGGTGAGTACGAGCAGGCCAAGCGCGATCTCTCCGGTGGAAACCTCCGACTCGTGGTCTCGATCGCCAAGAAGTACCGCAACCGCGGCCTTCCATTCCTGGACATCATCCAGGAAGGCAACACCGGCCTCATGCGTGCGGTCGACAAGTACGAGTACAAGCGTGGCTACAAGTTCTCGACGTATGCCACCTGGTGGATCCGGCAGGCGATCACGCGCGCCATCGCGGATCATGCGCGCACGATCCGCGTCCCGGTCCACATGATCGAGACGATGTCGAAGCTGCGGAACATCCAGAAGGCGCTGCTTCAGGAGCTCGGCCGCGAGCCGACGATCGAGGAGATCGCCATCAAGGCGAAGATGCCGATCGAGGAGACCAGGCGCGTGATGAAGATCTCGCGCCATCCGATCTCGCTCGACCGGCCGGTCGGCGAGAGCGAGGATTCGCACTTCGGCGACTTCATCGAGGACGAGCGGCAGGCCAGTCCGTCCGACTCCGCGACCAGCGAGATGCTGCGCCAGCGGATCAACGATGTGCTCAAGACGCTGACCTACCGCGAGCGCGAGATCCTCAAGCTCCGCTACGGGATCGGCGACGGCTATACCTACACCCTCGAGGAGGTCGGACGCATCTTCAAGGTCACGCGTGAGCGCGTGCGTCAGGTCGAATCCAAGGCGATCCGCAAGCTGCAGCATCCCGTGCGGCGGCAGCGACTCGCCAGTTTCCTTCCCGGCCACATGGCCGACCTCGAGGGCGAACCGGAATCGGACCGCGAGTTCTCGAGCTCGGACGAGTGACCGATGGCTTCTGACATCCGGCGCGGCACGGTCTACCCGTGCCGCGCTGTCGTTGCGGTGCGGCGGTCAGCAGCCTCGCAGGCGTAGGCTGACGTACTTCAGCTCCGTGTAGGCATCGAGGCCGTGAACGCCTCCCTCCTTGCCCGAACCGGAGTCCTTCCTGCCGCCGAACGGCGCCTCTGCCGTGCTGGGAGCACCGTCGTTTGCGCCCACCACCCCGAAATCCAGGGCCTCCGTGACGCGCAGAAGGCGATCGGCGTCCTGCGTCATGACATACGCGGCGAGGCCGTGAGCGACGCCATTGGCGAGGGCGAGCGCCTCCTGCTCGGTCCCGAACTCGAATGCGGCGACGAGCGGACCGAAGGTCTCCTCGCAGGCGCAGCGCATCGACGGGGAGCAGCCCACGACGATCGTCGGTTCGTAGAACCGCCCCGACAGTCCAGGAATGGACACGCGGGATCCTCCGAGCCTGACCGTCGCACCCCTCGCGCGCGCATCCGCGACATGGGTCTCCACCTTGGCGACGGCGGAGTCGTTGATCAGCGGACCCATGCGGGTCGATTCGAGCGTCGGATCGCCGACCGGAATGGCGCGCATCCGCACCGCCAACCGCTCGAGGAACTCCTCCGCGATACCCCGTTCGAGGAGGAAGCGGTTCGGGCAGATGCAGGTCTGGCCCATGAATCGGAACTTCGCGAGCATCGCCTGCTCGACCGCGCGGTCAAGGTCTGCGTCGGCGAACACGATGAAGGGTGCATTTCCACCAAGCTCGAGCGCCGTGCGGATGAGCCTCGGTGCGCACGCGGACGCGAGAATCCGCCCGACTTCGGTCGAACCGGTGAAGGTGAGCTTGCGAGTTCCCGGCTGCGCGAGCATCGCACGGGCGATCAGCTCTGGATCACCCACGACCACGCCGAATGCATCGACCGGCGCCCCGGTGTCCTGTGCAGCGCGCTGGAAGAGTTCGGCGAACGCCAGCGCCGTGAGAGGCGTCTCCTCGGCGGGCTTGACAAGTTGGGAGCAGCCGGACGCAAGGGCTGGCGCGAGTTTCCGGGCGATCATCGCGAGCGGGAAGTTCCAAGGCGTGATCGCGACGGTGGCGCCGACGGGCTCCCTCAGCACGAGTATCCGGCGATCCGCCGTCCTGGAGGCGGGAAGCTCGCCCGAAGCGGTCTCGGCGGCTGCCGCGGAATTCTCGAAGAAGCTCGCCGCATACTCGACCTCGCCGCGGCTCTCGACGATCGGCTTCCCGCTTTCCGCGGTCAGGAGCGCGGCGAGGCCGGCGCTGTCCTGCCGCAGGGCCGCCGCGAGGCGTCGCACGAGCTCGACCCGCTTGAGCACGGGGAGCGCCCTCATCCGCACCGCCGCCGCCACATTCGCAGCCGCGGCGTTCGCAGCGAGGGCCGGACCCACGCCGGGTACCGCCGCGAGCACCGCGTCGGTCGCGGGGTTCGAGACCACGATCGGCTCCGAGTCGCCCCGAACGAAGTCCCCGCCGATGTAACAACTGGTCCTCACGGCGCTCATCGCTGCTTGAGATACTCCTCGAGCCGCTCGGCCTTCCGCACGAGGAAGGGGACATGCTGCTCCGAGACCCGGAGGAACTTGACCAGGACCTTCATGGTCTGGTCGAACTCCTCGGCGAACTTCTGCTGCTCCTGGTCCTTCCACGTGGACTGCAGCGAGCCCATCTTCGCACCCATCGCGGAGACCTGCCCCTGCAGCTCGGAGTTGAACCGATGGAGGTCGTGCGCGAATCTCCTGAGCTCCGCGGGGTCTGCAATCGCCTTTGCCATGTCATGCGCCTTTCTAGAATCGGCCCTCGATCTCGCACTCCCGCCGCAGCTTCGAGAGCTCGGCCTCCATCTGCTCCATGCCACTCGACGCGCTGCGAATCATCGCCTCCGCGGGGTCGATCACCTTCGCCTTGAACTCGCGCGCGTTGGAGTCCCGCCATTGGTCCTCCACGGTGTACCAGACCCGCAGAAGGTCGCGATGTGCGGTCAGCACGCGCATCTTCGCGTCTGACAGGCTCACGGGACGCCGCCTTCCGGCTGCTCGGCCCCGGCGTGGCCGCTCGCCGGCGCCTCCGATGCGGCGCCGCCGCGGAGAACCGTCTCGACGCGCTCGCGGGCGCTCAGCTGCTCCTCGAGGGTGGCGTCCGCCGAGAGGCCAAGGTACGCCTCGATCGCCAGCGCCATGGCGCGGAGCTGCGCGATCGAGTGCGGCACCTCTCGGTCGACGAGCGCACCGAGCGGCGCGAGCGAACCCTTGAACAGCGTGTACTGGTGGTCGATCTTCCGCGACCAGGACACGGTCTTCTTGAGGAGCTCCTCGTGGTGCTCGAGCACAGCGACGGACTTCTTGATGGCCACCTTCTCGTCGACCGTGGACGCCGAGATCTTCAAGGCCTCCGCATTCATCACCTTGCGGGCAAGGGCGCTCTTGGCGAGAACGACCTGCTCGCGGAGCCTCGGAACCGCCTTCTGCATGCCAGGAATGCGGTCCTTCTCGAGCCAGTCGCACATGCGGCGCACATCCGAGTCGGCCTCCGACATCGCGGTCGTCAGCTCGGTGCGGAACCGTACGAGCGCCTCGCGGAGCCTGTCGAGCGCCTGCGGATCGGTGAGGTGGACTTCCACGGGATCAGCTCCCCGAGGGCGCCGACTTGCGCTTGCCCGGATACAGGAAGAGCATCAGGACGAAGCAGCCGAGCGCCATGTACATGGGCACGCTGAAGAGCTTCGCGAAGTCCATCTGGCCGCTCTGCTTGGCCCAGGCCCCGACGATGTTCGACGCAAAGATGCTGCCGACGATGGTGCCGATGCCCACGATGACGAGGTTGAACAGGTTCTGCGCGGTCGCGCGGATGTCCGCGGTGGTCTGTTCGTCCACGATCATGAAGGCCACGAAGATGAAGCAGCCGAAGCAGAATCCGTGCAGGGCGATGCCGGTCATGACCACCGCGAGCTCGGACAGCCCGGTCGCCGCCGCGATGCCGGGCGCGTAGGCCCACAGCGCCATGCGCGCCGCATAGGCGACGAGGCCGGCCATGAGCAGCTGCTTGCGGGACAGGACGCGCGTCAGGAACGGCATCAGCGCCAGAACGACGATTTCCATCATCTGACCGAGCGTCATCAGGCCTCCGCCCACGCCGAAGATCTGCTTGATCGACGCGTCGAAGCCCGACTCGCCCCCGGACTTCGCCTGGACCGAGCCGATGAATCCGTCGGCCTGGACGAAGTAGAACTGGTGGATCATGCTGACCGGCACCGCGATGAGGAACAGTGTGACCAGCGGCTGGCGGACGATCTCGCCAAGCGCCTCGGCCCAGGCCGTGTTGTTGGCAGCCGTCTTCGTGGGCGGGGTGTTCGGGAGCGTGAAGCAGTACAGACCCATGGCCAGTCCGACCACGGCGCTGATGGAGAACGCGATCGCTCGGCCCGCGTTCTGGGCCGCGAGCACGGCATCCTGGGACGCGTCCGCCGGGGTGTGGTAGCGGAAGAGCACCTGGCCCACGAGGATTCCGACGGCGATCCACCCGATCGTTCCCCACAGTCGCACCGGCCCGAAGTCCGAGTCCCGATTCGGCAGATGCGAGAAGGCGAGCGAGTTCGTCAGGGCCATCGTGGGCGCGTACACCAGGCCGTAGACCGCTGCGAGCCCGACGAAGACCTCGAATCGGTCGGTGACGCCCATCGCGTACACGAGGCCGGCGCCGATGAGATGGCTGAGGCCGAGGATCTTCTGGGTCGCGAAGCTCCGGTCCGCCAGTTGGCCGGCGATGAACGGCCCGAGGATCGCACCGATGGCGCCGGCGGAGAAGCAGTAGCCGATCTGCGCGTCGGTGAACTTCAGGTGCCCCGAGAGATACGCGTACAGCACGGGGAGCCAGGCGCCCCAGGTCGCATACTGCAGGAACATCATGACGGAGAGGCGGGTTCGGACATACGGCGCGGGCGCTGCTTGCATCGCTGACACCTCCTGTGATGGTCCCGGAACGGGTGCACTCTAACGGAACTCCGCCCGATCCGTCCGCGATGGGCCCTATACTCGCCACCTATGTCTCCCCGCCGAAAGACCCGCCAGGTGACCGTTGGTGACGACCGAGTCGGACGCGTCCGGATCGGAGGCGATGCGCCCATCGCGGTGCAGACGATGACGGCCGGCTACACGCATGAAATCGATGCCTGCGTGCGGGAGATCGAGCGGTACGCGGCGGCGGGCGCGGACATCGTGCGGGTCGCGGTTCCCGAGCGGAAGGACACCGAGGCGCTGGTCGAGATCCTCCGACAGGTCTCGGTACCGGTCGTGGCCGATGTCCATTTCCACTACCAGCGGGCGCTCGAGGCGATCGAGGCCGGCGTCCACAAGATCCGGCTCAATCCGGGCAACATCAGCGACCGCGAGCAGGTCAACATGGTGATCGACGCCTGCAAGGAGCGCGGAATACCGATCCGCATCGGCGTGAACGAGGGATCGATCATCGAGCGGAAGGACAAGCAGCGTCGCGCGGAGGAGCTCGGCAAGTTCTTCGCCGGCCACAAGTCCGGGCACATGCTTGCGCTCATGATCGCCAAGCTCGAGGAGTACCTCGACATCTTCGACGCGCGCGACTTCCACGACGTGACGATCAGCGCCAAGTCGATGGATGCGGCGATGGTGATCGATGTCTACACCGAGATTTCCCAGCGCTTCGACTATCCGCTGCATCTGGGCGTGACCCACGCGGGGCCGCGCGACACCGGAGCGATCCGGTCGATCGCCGCGCTCTCGACCCTCGTCGCGAATGGGATCGGCGACACGCTGCGAATCTCGTACGCGAGCGATCACATCGACGAGGTGAAGGATGGACTCGAGCTGCTCTACTGCCTCGGGAAGCGCGAGAGGAAGGGCGTCGAGCTGATTGCGTGCCCCACCTGCGGCCGAATCCAGGTCGACCTCTTCACGCTCGTGAAGGAGGTCGAGAGGAAGCTCATGCCGGAACTGGTGCTTCCGATCAAGGTGGCCGTGATGGGCTGCGTGGTGAACGGTCCCGGCGAGGCCGAGGGCGCCGATGTCGCGGTCTTCGCCGGCGACCGCCGCGGCATCATCTACGTGCAGGGCCAGCGCGTGGCGAATGTGCCCGAGGCGGAGATCCTCGACCGGCTTCTCCATGAATGCCGGGAATTCGAGGCGAAGGTCAAGCGCGGCGAGGCGAAGCTCGGCGAAAAGCTCGTCGAGATCGTGCCGCCCGACCCGATCGGGGAGCTCGGTTCGGGCAAGGAGCGGATCCGCGCGGGACTCGTGGAGCAGGTGACCATCGGAAAGTCGTCGTGACCCCCGCGGCGACCGGACTCCACTCGCGGCGCGGTGCCGCTGCCATCGTCTCTCGCGTCCCCGCACGCGCTGCACTCCTGCTCTTTCTGCTCGGATCGGCAGTGCTCCCGGCCGGCTGCGCGATGCCCCCGAGGCCGTCGAATCCAAGCTTCGCGGTCACCAAGCCTGCCGCAACCGAGGACATCGCCCGGATGCAGGCCGCCCCCACTGCGCTCGAACGGCCCGTCGTCGTGCTCGCCGGAATCAGCGACCCCGCGGTGTCGAGTGCCGCGATCCTCGCCGCGGTGAGGCCGGCCGTCTCCGGACCCCTGATCGAGGTTCACTTCTTCGACGAGCACACCTTCGAAGGAGCGAGGCAGAAGCTCCTCCGCACCGTCTCGGAGTCCCTCGGGGCGTCGCTCGACGCGCTGCCTGAGGTGGATGTCGTCGCGTTCTCGATGGGAGGACTGGTCGCTCGCGATGCGGCGATTCCCGATGCCGCCGGCCGCCGGCTGCGCATCAAGCGGCTGTTCACCATCTGCACGCCGCACCTCGGCGCCCGCATGGCGGCCTTTCCGCTCGGGACCCCGCAGAGCGAGGACATGAAGATCACATCGGACTTCATGATCGGGCTGTCGAGGGCCCGGCGCGAGTACGAGCTCGTCTGCTACGCGCGGCTCGACGACATCACAGTGGGCGAGGAGTTCGCAGCGCCCGAGGGCGTGCCGCTCTGGTGGGTGGGCACGCCCAACGGCGAGTGGTCGCACATGCATGCCTTCGAGGACCCGAGGATTCTCGCGGATCTCGCACGCAGGCTCCGCGACGAGACGCCGTTGACCACCGCTCCCGCCGCGCCGCTGCCGAACTAGCCATCGAATCGCGGTGCTGGTCCGTTCCGTGCGATGCCGGCGGTTTCGACTTCTGGATCGCTCGCGAAACTGGCCGCACCGAGGGCCTTCGGCCTGGCGGACCGTGGGGGCACGCGTTCTGCCCGCCTCGCAGACTTGCAGCGACCCGCCGAAGAGGTGCCTCCGCGCGCGGGTCGCTCCCGTATAGTGGCGAGCAACCATGAACCGCATCGCCGCCCGACCCCTTCGCAGCGCCTCGTCGGCTGCCACCGGATTCACGATCGTCGAGATCCTGGTGGTCGTCGCCATCATCACCATCCTGATCTCGGTCGTCCTGACGGGTGTGTCGAAGTCCCGGCAGACTGCGATTCAGACCAAGAGCCTGAACAATGTGAAGCAGGTTGCGGTGGCGTGGGCGCAGTACGCCAACCAGAACGATGACAGGGCCATGATCGGGTACATGGACGACGGTGTTCAGGCGGCCTTCAAGGTGAAGGTGCGCGACCGCGCCGGCGACCGTCTCGCGCCGGAGTTCTGCCGGACCTATCCGTTTCGGCTTCTGCCCTTCCTCGACCACGACCGGCAGCTGCTCTACGACTACGGGTCGGAGGACCAGCTCAGCGAGCTCCCGAACGATGTGATCGCGAGCACCCCTGCGTTCGGCTACAACGCGTACTACCTGGGCGGCTGGTGGACGACCGATTCGTCCGGCGCGCCGCGCATGAAGTTCTCGGCGACCGGCTACTACAGAACGCCCGGCCAGCTCGTTCCGGGCGAGATGGTGGCGCGGTCGCTCAATCAGATCCAGCGCACTTCGGACATGATCGTCTTCGCCTCGAGCTACTCGGCGGAGCCGGGATTCCTCAAGAACCCCGATCAGCTCGCGCCGGGATCCGCGTGGGTGGTTCCGCATCGCCGTGGCATGACGGACATCTGGGCGGCGAGCGACGGTGCGAACTACAACACCATCACGACCGCAGGACTGTACGGCGAAGACCTCGCGCCCCTCGCGCCGTTCGCCGCGCTGCTATCGGCCGATCGCGGCGCGGCCTCCGGCGTGGTTCCGGTCCAGGGCGGCATCGGTCTCGATGTGTTCGTCGCGGAGTCCGTTCCGCTCCGCCGCGTCAAGAACACGGTTGTGACGGTGCGTGCGGACCTCTCCACCGAGGCGCAGGGCCTTCGTGATTTGATGAACCAGACTCGCTGGATGAATCACGCGAGTTATGGCGACGACCAGATCACCTTCTCGCATCCAGAGTGAGGCCCCGGGAGGCCACCGGGACACTCGCACCCGCGAGTCCCCATCCCGCGACACGCCGGGCAGCTCCGGTCGGTCAGCGGACCGCCGCGCCGTTGGACTCGCGGCGAGCCGCCTCTCGGTCCGCCAGCCGGGCCTCGAGCGCCTCGACGCGATCGTCGAGGCGCATCGCCGCCGGAAGGATGCCCTCTGGATCAGATGAACGCATTCGTTCGCGCTCCTCGACAAGCTTGTCGCGGCGCGCCCGGATCTGCTTCGTGGTCCATTCGTCGACGAACATCGCTCGATGCCACGACATCGACGCGGGCTCGAGCCCGAACTCCTGCCGAAGAGTCCGCTCGAAATCGGGCATGTGCGCGGCGCCGTAGAAGATCGCGATCGAGGACGGGGGTGCCGGATGCGAGAGCACCTCGCGGAGTTGGCCGATCACCGCGTCGTTGCGCTCGTCGAGAATGATGCGCGAATCGACGGTGCTCATGCCGCTCCGACGCGCATCACCGCCGCCCGTGCCGAGCGCCTCGATGACCATCTTCTTGAAGGCCGGCGACTTCGAGACGATCGACAGCAGGAAGCGCAGGATTCCCTGCTGGAATCCCCCAGGATTGGAGATCATCTCAATCGTCGCGCTCCGCTCGCCGCGAATCCAGAGGCGGTCGAGGAGTTCCTCCATCGGAAGGTCGGCCGGAACCCAGTTCGACCGGTCGTAGTCGATCGACCGCACCTGCAGGTCGGTGTCGAGCGCGGACGCGAGCTCACCGTAGAGGTCGCGTCGCGCATCGTCGGTCCGTCCGCCGGCAGGTTTGGGAGAAGCCGGCGCGGCTCCGGCGCGCTCGAGCCTCTCCCGCTGCTTCCTCGAGAACTCGCGGAGCACGAGATCGAGATCCTCGCCCCGGCCGCCGGGCCTGCCGTCGGCGCCGAGCGAGGACAGCTCGAGGCCGGTCGCAGCGTCTCGCCTGAACCCGAGGGGACGCCCCCATCCGTCGGTCGCGGCGAGATCGATCGGCCTCGCGAGCCTCGTGTCGCGGCCAACGGCAAATGCACGGAGATCCGCCAACGACGCCGGAGTCGATCCGTTCGCCTCCACGAAGTCGCACGCGAGTCCGCGGAGGAAGAGCATCGCATCCTGGGTCCGTCGCCGCCGCTCGACATCATCCTGTCCGGCGGTTCCGAACGCGCCGCGCGGCAGCACGCTCTCGAACATCACGAGCCCGTGATCCTCCAGGACTCGGACGAGGCCGTCGTAGTACGGCTTGTCGCCGATGTGGACGACGCCCACGAGGGTGACGGATGGTCCGGATCCTCCCGGGGCCTGGTAGGTCCGCACGCCGGTCTCAAAGCTGGTGATTCCGTCGCGGTTCGTCGTGCGGATGAATGGTTCGGCCTCCTCGGCGAAGACCGCGCCGACCATCGCGAGGGCGAGAAGGCACGCCGCGACCGCCGGGCGGCTCAACGGCGCACCGACCAGTTCCGCGTCGGTCCCAGTCCCTGCTTCGCGGCAGTCACGATCGCCTCGAAGCGCCCGAGGGCTCGGTCGCACTGCGACCGGAAGATCATGTACGGAAAGAGCGCCATCAGCGCGATGATGAGACCGGCGGCGGTGGTGATGAGCGCCTCGGCGATTCCGCCGGAGACATCGTTCGGATCGATGATCGCCTGACTGCCGCCAAGCAGTTCGAACGACTGGATGATGCCCGTCACCGTGCCGAGAATCCCGAGCATCGGGCTTGCGGTGACGATCGTGGAGAGGATGTTCGAGAACCGTTCTGTCTGGGAGCGGAGGTCCTCGATCTGCTCGAGCGCGGTCGCATCGTCTGGTCCGTCCTCAAGCATTCGCCGCGCAAGGATGTCGTACACATTCCCTGGCCGGCGGAGCAGCGACTCGGCCTTCGAGCGGTCGCCGTTGCGGAACGCCGACAGGAGCTGGCGGTAGCGCTGGCTCTCGCGCCCGGAGTGCAGGTTGAACCAGAACCAGATGCGCTCGAAGGTGACGGCGAATGCGACGAGGCTCACGGCGAGCAGCGGCCACATCACGAATCCGCCGCGTTCCATGAGGGTGAAGAAGTCGAGCAGTCCCTGCATCGGGTGCATCCTACCCCGGCTGCGGCATGGCGCGTTCCGCTACATTCCTGCCCATGTCTGGAACCCAGTCGGCTCTCTCCCGACCGACCCCGTCGGATGCGGCGCTCATTGCGGCAATCGAGCGCGCGTTGCTCGAGTTCCTGTCGAGCGCCCCGATGCCCGACCGCCTTCGCCAGGCGTGCGTGCACGCGGTGCTCGCCGGCGGGAAGCGAGTGCGCCCCATGCTCGTCATCGAGTGCGCGCGCGCCTGCGGCGCGAGCGAGTCCGACGCAATGCCTGCGGCGGTCGCAATCGAGCTCGTGCACGCGTTCAGCCTCGTGCACGACGACCTGCCGGCGCTCGACAATGACGCCATGCGGCGGGGACAGCCGACCTGCCATGTCGCGTTCGGCGAGGCTATGGCGATCCTCGCCGGTGACAATCTGCTCGCGCTCGCCATGCTGTCGGCTGCCCGCGCCCCGCGGAACTCAGGCGAGATTCAGCGCGACCTCGCGGATGCGACCGCGCGGATGATCAACGGACAGGTCTATGACACGCTGCGCGACTTCGCCGACGGATCGCAGCCCGCCGAGCAGCTCGAGCTTGTGCACCGCAACAAGACCGGTGCCCTGCTGGAGTGCGCATGCAGGATTGGAGCGGTGTCCGCCGGAGCCGACGGCCCGCGCGTCGCCGCGGTCGCCGAGTTTGGCGCGACACTCGGACTGATGTTCCAGATCGTGGACGACCTGATCGACGCGACCCAGTCCGCCGAGCACGCGGGCAAGGCCACCGGCAAGGACGCGGCTGCGGGGAAACTGACATTCCCCACCATCCACGGAATCGAGCGGAGCATGGCATTGGTCGAGGAACTGCGCGTTCGCGCGCATGGCCTGCTTGCGGGCGCCGGGCTCGAGAGCGGGTCCCTCGCCGCACTCGTCGAGTACCTCGCGGCCCGAACGCGGTAGGGTCACGGACGCCCGAAAACCTTGATTTCGACTCGCGCCCGGCTGTGGGTGCATCGGCCATGGATATCATCGTCGAACGCCTCCAAGCCGCCAGCGCCTCTGCGCCCCGGCGGCGGTCGGATTCCCCCGTGAGCCTCAACATTCTCCCCTCACTCACCTCTCCAGCCGCCCTTCGCAGCATGTCTATGGACGGGCTCAAGGACCTCGCGGCGGAGATGCGGGTCGCGATCTGCGAGCAGGTCTCCCGTTCCGGCGGCCATCTCGCCCCGAATCTCGGCGTGGTGGAGCTCACGATCGCGATGCACCGGGTGTTTGACTTCTCGCATGACCGGCTCCTCTTCGATGTCGGGCACCAGTGCTATCCGCACAAGCTGCTCACGGGCCGCTATCCGCTGCTTGCCCGGCTGCGCCAGCGCGGAGGCATGGCGGGCTTCCCCGAGCCACGCGAAAGCCCGTACGACCTCTTCTCGGTCGGCCACGCAGGCACGGCGATCTCGACCGCCGTGGGCATGGCTCGCGGCGACACGCTGAACGGTGAGGGCTACAGCGAGTCGGTTCCAGACGGGCGCCGGGTGGTCTCGATCATCGGCGATGCCTCGATCGTCAACGGCGTGGCGATGGAGGGGCTCAACAATGCCGGCACGCTTCGAAGGCAGTTCCTCGTCATCCTGAACGACAACGGGATGTCGATCGCGAAGCCACAGGGCGCGCTGGCCGCGTATTTCGACAAGCTTCGGCTCTCGCAGACCTACGGCGGTTTCAAGAAGGCCGCGAAGGAGTTCGCGAAGGTCGTCCCCGGCGGAAAGGCGATGGCCGAGGCCTATCACAAGATGGGCGAGATGTCGAAGACGCTCGTGAGCGAGGACGCGTGGTTCGAGCACTTCGGGCTCGTCACCGTCGGGCCCATCGATGGCCACGACATCCCGACCCTGATCGATGTGCTGAACGAAGCGAAGCACTTCGACCGGCCGATGGTGCTGCATGTCAAGACCGTGAAGGGCAAGGGCTACCGCTTCGCCGAGGGCGATTCGACGACCTTCCACTCGCCGAGCCCGTTTACGGTGCACAACGACGATGGCGACGAGCTCGTGAGCGAGGGATGCCGGGTCGAGCTGAAGAAGAGCGCGCGGAGCTTCACGAGCGCGTTTGGCGACATTCTGGCCGAGCTGATGGCGAACGACCCGAAGGTCGTCGCCTGCACGGCTGCGATGCCCGACGGAACCGGTGTCTCGAAGGTGGTTGGGCGCTATCCCGATCGCGTGTTCGACACCGGGATCTGCGAGAGCCACGCGCTCGACATGATGGCGGGGCTTGCCAAGACTGGCTGGAAGCCGTTCCTTGCCGTGTATTCGACCTTCCTGCAGCGTGCGTTCGACCAGGCTTTCCAGGAAGCCGCGCTGCAGGGCCTGCCTGTCCGCCTCTGTCTCGACCGCGCTGGGTTTGTGGGAGGAGACGGCGCCGTCCACCACGGATTCTGCGATGTCGCGCTGCTTGCGACGCTTCCCAACGCCTGCCTGATGGCGGCGATGGACGAGCCGAGCCTGAAGGCATCCGTCGAATTCATGGCGGGATTCTCGGATGGCCTCTCTGCTGTGCGATACCCGCGCGACAGCGTGAGCTCGATGTACGCCGGCGCGGCGTGCCCGCCGTTCGCCCTCGGCAAGGCACGCGCGCTCATGACGCATCCGGACCCTCAGGTTGCAATCCTGGCCTACGGAACCTGCGCCATCGATGCGAGCGAGGCCGCGCGTGAGCTTGCCCTCGACGGCGTGAAGGCCGATGTCTACGACGCGCGGTTCGCCAAGCCGGTCGACATCGAGCTGGTCGCCGGTCTCGTCGCGCGTGGCGTTCCCATCGTGACGGTCGAGGACCACTCGATCCGCGGCGGTTTCGGCGCATGCGTGCTCGAGGCATGCAGCGATCGGCGCATTGAGACGCGCGGGATCACCCGGATGGCCATGCCTGACGGCTGGATCTATCAGGGCGAGCGGCGGGAGCAACTTGCGGAAGCCGGGCTTGATCCCGCGAGCATTGCGGCCATGGCGCGGAAGGTCGCCCTGCGATCCTCGCGATCCGCGATTGTGGTGTGAGTCGCGCGTGAACGCACGCGCGAGTGGCTCCATCAACTGAAGACCGGCTGAAGACCGGCTGAAGACGGACTTCAGTCACGCTGGCCGTGAAGCGCAGGCGTTGAAACGCTGGGCTCTCGCTTGGAGAGCTTCGACACAATCGGCTTCGGGCGCGGAGTGCGTCGGATGTACCTCGCGTCTGGTGTTTCCGTCCCGCAGTCCCCGTTCCAGGAGGATCAGTGCCGCACATCCTTCGACTGTCCCGCGCTCATTCGGTCCACGGGCATCAGGATGAGGCTCGTGCGCTCCGAGATGATCTGGCCCAGCCGCTCGATCGCAGACACGACCGTCGATGGAACCGCTCCCTGCGATTTGGCGCACTCGGCGATCTCCCGCGCGTCCCACTCGAAGTGCCAGTCGAGCGCGATGACCCACGGACCAAGCCCCCATCCGGCGAACTTCGCCGCAGGAGTCGAACCGAATCCGCGGGCGCCCTCCGGCAGCCGGGACACGCACTCGTCGTTCCAGACGGCCTGCACGCTCGTCCAAGGCTGTCCCGCGAGCAGCGGCTCCTCGCGTCCCACCGCGCTGAGCCGCAGGGGCACGACGCCACGCTCGGAGCACGGGCTGACCTCTCCTCCGAGTGCGCGTGCCACAAGCCTGGAACCCGCACCGATCGCGAGGATCGGGATCTCCCTCTTCACCGCATCGCGCACGATCGACTCGATTGGACCGCTCGAGCCAGTGACTGAAGCACCCCCGCCGTTGACGACGATGCCGTGCACCTCGTCGAGATCGAGCGGGAAGGTCGCCGGATCGTGCGAGGGCACGATCGTCACATGCTGACCGAAGGCGCGGAGGGTCCGTCCGAGGTTGCACGGCGCGCCGTGCCCGTCGAGCTCGAAGTAGTAGATCGCCATGGGTGTTTCTCAGCCGGTTCCGCGGGATCGGTTGTCGCGAGGGGCCCTATACGCGAGGCTTTTGACGCGAGGCTTTTCACTCGAGGCTTATGAATCGGGCTTCAGACTCGGGGCCCCGCCGCAATCACCGCGGCCGTCATCTTGAACTTGCCCTCGTTCTCGCGGAACCGCTTGGCGAGCTCCGTCGCCTTGGCGTCGTAGGCGGCCTTGTCGGACCAGGTGTTTCGAGGATTGAGCACCTCGCTCGGCACGCCCTCCACCGAGGTCGGCATCGAGAGTCCGAAGATCGGATGCGTCTCGAACGACGCCTTCGCAAGCGACCCGTCGAGAATGCGCGTGACAAAGGTCCGGGTGTACGAGAGCTTGAAGCGGTTTCCGACGCCGTAGGGCCCGCCGGTCCAGCCGGTGTTGAGCAGCCAGACATTCGCGCCGTGCTTCTTGATCCGCTCGGCAAGCATCTCCGCGTAGACCATCGGCGCTCGGGGAAGGAACGGGCCGCCGAAGCATGGCGAGAAGTTCGGCTGCGGCTCCTTGACCCCTGCCTCGGTTCCGGCGAGCTTCGAGGTGTAGCCGTTCAGGAAGTAGTACATCGCCTGCTCGGGCGACAGCTTCGAGACCGGCGGCAGCACGCCGAACGCGTCGGCGGATAGGAACACCACGTTCTTCGGATGGCCCGCGACCGACGGGATCTTCGCGTTGGCGATGAAGGACACGGGGTAGGTGACCCGCGTGTTCTCCGCCTTCTTCGCGCTGTCGTAGTCCGGAACCCGCGAGACCGGATCCATCACGACGTTCTCGAGCACCGAGCCAAACCGGATGGCGTTCCAGATCTCGGGCTCGCCCTCCTTCGAGAGCTTGATGCACTTGGCGTAGCAGCCGCCCTCGATGTTGAAGACTCCGGCGTCCGACCAGCCGTGCTCGTCGTCGCCGACGAGGTCGCGGTTCGGATCGGCTGAAAGCGTGGTCTTTCCCGTGCCCGAGAGGCCGAAGAAGAGCGCCACACTCGACGGATCCTTGCGGTCGACGTTGCAGGAGCAGTGCATCGGGAACACGCCCATGTCGGGTAGGTCGTAGTTCATCGCGTAGAAGATCGACTTCTTCATCTCGCCGGCGTACTCGGTGCCGACGATGACGACCGTCTTCTTCTCAAGGCTCTGCACGATGCCGATGTGAGACTTCAGTCCGAACTCAGCGGGATTCGGGATCTTCATCCCGCAGGCGTTGATGATGGTCCAGTCGGCCTTGAAGGACGGCATCTCTGCGTCGGGGACATTGATGAAGAGCGTCTTCGCGAACAGGGAGTGCCACGCCTTCTCGGTGAAGACGCTGACCTTGAGTCGGTACTTCGGATCCGCGCCGGCGTATCCATCGAATCGGAAGACATCCGACTTGGAGTTCAGGTGGGCAAGCGCAGCCGCCTTGAGCTTCTCGAAGTGCTCCGGCGAGACCGGCTGGTTCACCTTGCCCCAATTGATGTTTCCGTGGATTCCCGCGGTGTCCTCGAGGAACTTGTCGTCCGGACTGCGCCCGGTCCGCTCCCCCGTGTCGCACTGAAGGGCCCCGTTGGCCGCGAGCTGTCCCTCACCCCGCGCGAGCGCGAGCTCGACGAGCGATGCGACCGAGAGGTTGGCGTGGAGCTTTGCGGATCCGAACTGAACCGGGAGGGTGGTAGGTGGCATGGATGTGGGTCTCGAGGCGGGTCTTCGTCCGACGGTCGCGATCCTGGCGCGCGGCCTGCCGAGGAAGGGGACAATGGTAGCACAGAGGCCGCACAACGCCCGCGCAAAGCCCCCTGCCAAGCCACCTACAGAGCCAGCTACAGCTCCACGCGCAATGCCGCGCGCAGCCGTTGACCACCCCCACCCGAGTCGGGTATCTTGCTCCGCCTGACGGAGACTATAGCTCAGTTGGTAGAGCACCGGATTGTGGTTTCGGCTGTCGCGGGTTCGATCCCCGTTAGTCTCCCTTGTTTGAGCGCTCGCAACTCGCGGCGGGTCGCGGCTGCGCCGCGAGTCCGCCGCCTTGCTCGCTTTCGCGGGTTCGCGCGCCGGGGTCGTTCGAGCGCTCGCAACTCGCGGCGGGTCGCGGCTGCGCCGCGAGTCCGCCGCCTTGCTCGCTTTCGCGGGTTCGCGCGCCGGGGTCGCCCGAGC
>Ga0209770_10000075_pt1 | contig 58216 bp, 44 predicted proteins | sample LauGreSu1BDMLBDD_2_FD_187572 | JGI IMG/M metagenome (GOLD analysis project Ga0209770, IMG submission 187572) | Freshwater lake microbial communities from Lake Michigan, USA - Su13.BD.MLB.DD (SPAdes) (version 2) | ecosystem: Environmental > Aquatic > Freshwater > Lake | place: Lake Michigan, USA... | reverse complement strand
ACATAGGTATTCTCCTGAACATTATGAGAAACAAGATTCTTAAGAGATTCCTCAAGAGAATTCATCGTTTTCACTTCAGGATCATTCGTTTCTCCACCTTCGGAAGAAGTCTTATCGGGTTTTTCAGAAGAAGTTTTGTTATCACTCTGCCCATCCTGATCTGAATCGGGACGATTATTACCATCAGTTTCTTCAGCATCATTCTCACCCTCTTCCTGATTCTCAAAATCAGAGGCACCAGAATTAGAAGAAGATCCACTGGTTTGATTTTCAGGAGAATTCATATCATCAATAGATTCTTCCTGTTTGTCTTGCTTACAGAAATTATACAGAACTTCTGCAGCATCAAGAACCTGTTCAAAGGTTTCGGTGGCACCAATCATATTGATGATTTCTTGCTCATCGGCATTAAAATCAATCTTCAGGAAGTTACCAACCTTGAAGTGAAGATTTGCCTTGTCGGCAAGATTATAGTTGGTGACATTATCATCACCAATCAAGAAGAAATCTTGATCCTGAAGTTCCTTATAACCACTGTAGAAGGTCTTGGCAAGACCAGGATAACGGCGTTTCATCAGTTTCTCAACACGCACATCCTCCACCACATTTACAAACTGCGGAGGAATCTTGCGGTCTTTGATCCAGTCCTCATCGGGAGTTTCAAGAGCGTGTCCGACTTCGTGCCCCACCAGAAGGTCATAGACGGTGCTACTTGCCTTTTCCCACATAGGAAGCGTGAGCACACGGGTGTGAACATTAAAGCAGGCAGTTTCCACCTTCTTGTGCTCAACCACAAGGTCTTCAGTGGCAAGCAGGCGGGCAAGGTGGGACTTGATTTCGTGATTGACGGTCATAGTGATTTGCTTTGAATGGGCACATCATACAAAAAAAGAGGGTGGTGAGACCCTCTAGTGTGCCAGTTTGGAAAGTGGGTCAGTTTGGACGACGCTTTTGCATCATCTGCTTATTTTTTTCATCCCCAACACTCAAAATCGATTTTGCAGCACCTTTAATTGCATATCCTACAGGATCTGCAACATTTCTTTGAAAGTTTTTGGCACCTTTTTCTGCCGATGTGCGTGGATTTGAAAATACATTCCCGGCAAGTTTTGATACTCCAACACTTAAACCCATACCTTCAACAATACTTTCAACCCAGGATTCACTCATAGCATCCATGATTGCTTCTGCAGATTTTTCATCAGATGCAAAACCCTCATCAAGAAGATAAGAAAGAAGTTCTTCACGAATTGAACGAGTGTTTTGATATTCAGATCCGCGACCTCTGCTACCAGTCATTCTATGTTGAGAAAAAGAATCACCTGCTCTAGGATCATTTCTTTCTTTTCTTGCTGCTCTCCTTTTCTTTTCAAACTCATGTCTCTTTGCAGGGCCCAATTTTCTCTTGGGAATTGGTTGTCCTGTAATACCTTCTTCGGTTTCGTCTTTTGCCATTGCTATGAAACTTTTTAGATATTTATAAAAAAAGAAGCGTCTCTAGAGTTGAGACGCTTCTTGAGTGCTTGGCGACGTGCCTTTGCTTGTCGGAGTGCTTGCGGTTTTAGTTTACGCTTCTGAGGTTTCCCAGAGTTGTGTTGCCAGTTGGGGAGTTTCATTTGTCCTCTGTTTCTTTGGATATCATACGAGAAAAACCCTTTACCTTTTCAAACTGAAGGACACTTTCAAATTTGTCATGCAGATCTGCCTTATGAGAAATCACAAATATATTAGCATCCTTTATGACATAACGAATAATCTTAAGAAACTCATCGGTTCCAAATCCATCAAGTGAAGAATCAAATACCTCATCCATAATCAGCAAGTTCGTATTCGCAGAATTCTTAACTCTTGCCACTTCTCTCCAAGTAAAAAGTAGTGCCAAATCAATTCTCATTTTTTCACCCTCACTGAAGGAACTATAAGAAAAGTCTTCATGAATGGGAGATTTTACAGTTTCATTAAACTCTTCATCAAGATGGAAATTAATATAAAAATCCATCATCTGAAGATAACGATTGACCTGCTGATTAATGAATGGAAGATACTTCTTGATGATCTTCGTCTTTACACCATCATCCTTGAGTAAGGAATAGGCAAAATCGTAATAAACGATTTCTTCTTTTTTCTCTGAAAGGTCTTCAAATGTTTTTTGGAGATTGTCTTTAAATTCTTCTAACTTCTCATGTTCAGTATTTCGGTTTTCAAGTTGATTGGCAATTGTTTGAATTTCAGTTTCAAGATCTCGGATTTGTCGCTGGTTAAGTGATATCCGAGTATTGTTTTGAGAAATCTCATGATTGAGTTTCGTAATCTCCTTAGATAGAACTAGAAATTGACGCTCTCTTTCTTGTTCTAATTTTATAGTCTCCTCAAGTTCATTAAAACCTTTCTGGAGTTCTTTTGCTTTATTTTGAGCGTCTTCAATTCTATTTAAACGAAATTCATCTTCAATCGTTTGAGTACAGGTGGGGCATACCGTATTTTCAGAGAAAAACTTATGGTCTTTGGTAATCACAGATACCTTTTGAGATAATTTGCCCTTAAGATTATTTAATTTTACTAACTTATCACCAGCACCAATTACTTCTTCTTGTTCCTTTGTGAAAGAAAACACTTCTTCTTCCGTTCTAGAATTTTCCTTTATATAAAGTTCAATTTCAGTATCTAAATCGAAAATTTTCCGTTTATTGTTACTTATATTAGTATTGCCACGATTCTCAAGTTCTTCAATAAAGTTCTGCTGCATCTTCATCTTTTCCTTAAGAGTCTCTTTCTTAAGATCAAGAGATTTAATTTGATCCTTCTTTTCACGAATTTTATCTTTAATGAGAGAATTCATTGCAGAGAAAATACGAATATCCAGAAGATCTTCAATTACTTCCCGACGATGTGCGGTAGTTAGTTGCATGAAAGGTACAAAATTACTTGAACCCAGGATTACAATTTGGACGAAACTACGATAATTTACCTTTAAGATATTTTCTTCTAAAATTTTTTGATTTGCTCTATCGTCTGCTTCTTTGTGAAGTTGAACACCATTTACTTCAATATCGAAAATATTCGGTTTAATTCCACGACGAACAAGATACTTTCTACTGTTGATGGAAAACTCAATTTCCACAACACAATCTTTTTCATTTACAGTATTAACTAATTGAGGTTTATTGATCTTACGAAATGGTTTATTAAAAAGAACAAACGTAAGTGCATCTAGAACAGTAGATTTACCTGCACCATTTGTTCCAATAATTAAATTTGTATGATGTTTTTCAAAATTAACTTCTGTCCAGGTATTGCCAGTGGAAAGAAAATTTTTCCATTTAATCTTGTGAAATACTAACATTTTTAGGGGGAATTACGATATCGTCAGGTGTAATCACGGCATAAAGGTAATTATACATCTTACAAGTCTTTATGGCAAGTTCATCATCAACTTCAACCACATCCATTTCAGTTTCTTCTTGATCTTCTAGCATTAAGGCATAACGAGTTGCATCATCTTCTTCTTCAAAGAGAAATAAGACCTTATGACCATATTGATCTTGAACTGCATATGCTCCGTCGTCTTTTCTGTCCTTAAGTGTAAGAAGAAACATTATTCTATTTCGCAAGCTTGTTGATATAAATCTTGAAAAATTTCTTTGATGGTGTTCTTATCAAACTTAAATTCTGCTTCATCAATATAACGATTTAAAATAGTAAGAGTATTCTCATCTTCACCAATTTCAAAATCTTCATTTTCTTGTACTTCAAAGTTCTCAATAATTTTTAATTCTTGAACACCTGATGTATAGAGTTTATCAATAAATTTTTCAAAATCCTTTGGTTTTGATTTTTTACGAACAATTACCTTGACAATTTTATTTTTATATTCAGTTGGATCAAATAATTGATATGGAGTGTCCTCGTAATAAATGTTGTAAAATAATTTATAAGGATTATTAACTGGAGTATGTATAAGGGTTTCCGTATCAAAGATATGAAATCCACGAGTATCATTTACGTCCGTCCAATACATTTCGTAAGGATTACCAAGATAGAAGATATATCCATTATCAGAACGAGTGTGGTAATGACCAGAAAATACCTTCTTGAACTTTGCAAAAATATTCGAGTCCAGTCCATGTTCCTCCATAATCAGATTGCGATTTACGCGAAACCCCTGTAGTTCAAGGTGCCCCATCACAACCTTTGCATTAGTCTTATTAATTTGATTCAAAGTTTCATCATAGTTTTCACTACAAATCCAAGGAACCATTAGGATATTCAGACCACCAACATTAATAGTTTGTGGAGAACTATAAGTCTTAACATTCGGATAGGTTTGAAGAAGCAAACTTGGAGAATTAACGCTATTGGTATTCTTGTAGTAACAATCATGATTGCCAATAATCATATGAACATCATATCCCCGAAGAGGTTCAAATACAACTCTCTTTGCCCATTCAAGGCTTTGATAATCAATTGACTTACGACTATCAAAGGCATCACCCATATGAATGACTGCTTCTACCCCGTGTTCTTCAAGGGCAGGAAAAAATACATTCTTATAGAAAAGTTCAAAGTGGTCGTGAAGATGCTTTGAACCTTTTTTACATCCATAATGGGTGTCTGTAATGCAGGCTATGAGGGTCATCGGTTGTTGTTTCTGTATTGGATGTTGTCCTTCATTGAATTATATTCCGAATTGTTGCCAGAAAGCAATCCGCCATCAATCGTCATAACCTCATCAAACCCAGTACGCTCAATAATCTTAGTTTTAATTTCTAACTGTTTCTTTTCCTTTTGAATTCTTCTCAAAAATGCATAATGAATAATCTGAGTAAAATATGCAAAAGGATTCTGTGACCTTTCTGGATTGAAATTATGAATATATTGAACACAATTTTCAATCCCGTCAGAAATCATATCCTCACGGAACATATAATTCACAAAGTTTGGTTTATATGATAAATGAGTCGCAATCTTTAGAAAACACTCTCCCAAATAGTTTGTAATACGTGGTTTAGGAAGACCTGCCTCTTTAGCAGCTGCAACCTTTGTACGATATACAATAAGTGCTTCTAATAATTCTTTATTATTTACATAATGTTCTGGTTTTTTCTTGGACATACATCGGACTCATTTACGATAACTTTTGTTTATTATAGCACATCATCAAAGGGCTTGACAAGATGCTCAAATACCAGTAGACTAGGTTTGTCTCCGTTGAAGATGAGAACTTAGCTTTCTTTAATACCTTTAAAGATCTTTTCAAGCCTTTCCCTGGCATGTTCAACTGATGATATATATCCCATTTTAGATGAAGGTTTTACGATACCTGAAGAATTATAAGAGTCAATTGTTTCTCTATCGTTCAGATAATTATTATAAAGTTCAATTATTTTAATATCTTTACTTTCAGTCATTGTAATAACTTTATCAAGTCTTATGATAAAGAAATCATCAGATGATAAATCAATCCATGGTTTAACTTTTACATATGTATTTTTATATTCTTTTGTTATTTTAATTGTAACTGGATTTTGAAGAACAATTAAAGTATCTCCATCATTTTCATCTATAGCCACTAGTGAAAATATTTCTTCACCAGATACTAATTTTAAAATGCAATAAAATTCTTCACTCATTGATCTTTTAGAGGAATATTTACAATTTCATAATTAAAGTTTTCTTCGTTATAAATTTTGATACGTTCCATTAGATGATTGAGCGTATAGTTTTTTCTTGACTTATAACTAATATCATCAGCAATATCATATAAAGTTGCTTTTGTCTTTTGATTTCCTTTTCTTAAAACTCTTCCAATTGATTGAAGGTTTCTAATTCTTGATTTTGATGGTGATGCAAAGATTACATTATGCAAGTTTTTGATATTAATTCCTGTGGAAAAAGTTCCATATGAAGCAACAATAATTGCATTATTTTCTTTTTCAGTAATTTCTCTCACCTGTTCACGATCTTCAGTAGCAACCCCCCCATGAACAAAAAATATTTGACGATTTTCAGAGATACTCTTATTTATGAGTTCGTATAATGGTTGACCATGGCCTTCAACTCTTGAAAAAAGTATAAGGGTATTTCCTTTAAGATCAATTGCAAGATTTTTAATAAATTTATTCCTTCTTTCATGATTGATAATATATTGAACTTCTTCTTCAAAGTTATCAAATCGATGAGGATTATGTTTGAGTAAAAGAATATTAATATCTAATGTTGCAACATGACCCTTCTGCATTAACTCATCTGTACGAATAATCTTGTAAGAAGGCCCAAATAAACCTTCTAAAACCCACTTATGAGTTTCTGAACCATCAAGAGTTCCAGTAAATCCAAACCGATACTTTGCATCAGAAAGTTTTGTCATTATAGATACTAATGACTTAGATTTGAACTGGTGTGCTTCATCTCCAACTACCACATTAAATCTTGAGAAATATTGTCGGGGAAGTTTGTAGATAGATTGCCAGGTTGTGATGATTACCTGAGAGTCTGTTTCTCTTTCTTTTCCAGCATAGATCTTGTGGCAAAATGAACCCACATCCCATCCATAATCTGCAAAATCTTTATACATCTGTTCTACAAGGGATGTCGTCGGAACGACTATCAGAGTATTTTGTCCTTTCTCAACGTAATATCGGACAATCGAATATATCATCAACGACTTTCCAGAAGCAGTTGGAGATATCAGTAACTTGCGATTATGTCTTAAAGCGTCGTATACTCCCTCAACTTGGTAATCGCGGGGAGCATACTTGCAAATAGAAGTCATATAGTCTTTTACACCTTCATGTGAAATCATTTCATTGACTTCAAATGGAAGACCATAATACTTATTGTTTCGAAACTCATAAGTGTAATTGTGATTTTCACAAAATCTTATAAGTTTATCTAATAAACCAACGTATATTTCTTTCGTGTTTACATTAAACAAATAAATGATTCCATCCCACCATTTGTTCTTATATGCTGGTGAGAATTTAGCGTTGGGAACATCGAATTGAAATGCATCTCTCAATTCATAATATACATGAGGTTCTGCTTCTATCTGCAAGTAAACCTCATTCTTTTTTGATATGACCAAATGAGACATTCATAAAATATCAGTTATGAATATTTATTTGATCAATTAAATCCTGCTTGGAATCGATGCCATTCAATAGCATTTTTAATTTGATAAGTGCGATTAGAAACTGTTTTAATAATTTCCTCAAGGAACTTTAAGATAATGTCATAATATCTGATTTTGAGATCAATTTTATTCAATCTCTCATCGGCGTCCATATGCCTCTGTAACGCCTCTTTGTCCCGAACTTTATATGGAAAAGGTTCTTCTATATAAACTTCTGCTGGTGCCTTTCCTGTGTAGTAATTGTAGCGTTCTAACTTAACTCTGTTATAGGTTTCTCTTGCCTTTTCGCGGAGAAGGGTAATGGTATTATAGATTGTATAATACTTTGAATGTAACTGAGGAATTTTTAAAGATTCATCGTGTAAATTATCAGGATCGATGACAGAATCTCTCTGCCACATCTCCTGGATTTCATCAAGATTCATAGGGGATTATTGTTTTTATCTAGGATATTGTAGATAGTATACTTGAAAATTACTTCTGCTGTAAAGTACTGAACATCAGTTTTAGTTGCATCAAAATCTAAAGAAGATAAAGAAACTGGAAATAAATCTTTAAATTTTACAATTGCATTTGTATTATAATTGCTATCCAATATGTAAAGACTTCCATCACTAAATGCTTTCTTTGGATCTTGTATATTATCTTCGTTTGTTATTAGATCTGCATATTGATCTGCAGTTTCTGGAAATCCAATACCAGTGATCCATTTGTGAATTTCCATATAATTAATAAGATCTTCATCAACTAAAAATCTTAATGAAAAATCCCCATAAGTTATAATATCACCTGGAACATCAATATTTTTTAAATATGTTGATTGCAGTTCAGTTCCTAAACTAATTTCTGGAATTTTTGCACCATTACAAAAAAATGCCACTTTAGGATTTTTTGCTAGGGTAAATTTAAAACCTACTGGAGATAAAAAATTTCTGTTTGAAATTTGGTTAGCAGATAATGGATTACTCATTATTTCAATTCATCGGAATATTTGAAGGAACTAATTTAAAGGAAGTATGTGGAACTGGTTTTGATCCTGGACCAAATTGTCCTTTTTTAGATTTATTTAAATTTTCTTGTGCTTTTTTATCTAATTTAATTATATTTTTAGAAAGATCTTCACGAAATTGTTGGAAAGTTTTCATTTTTATTTTTATTTAGATAAAAAAAGAGGGTCTTTCGACCCTCTTGAACAGATTGTGAATTAACTCACATGAGGTTGCTGACCTTAACTCTTCTGTAGTAAACATTAGAGTTGGTTGCAATGTTATCTGGTTGTCCATTAACGGGAGCAGTGGCACCCTTAGCAAATGGATTCGCAACAACTCCATAACGAGTCTTGAATCCGATTTTTGGTTGGAAGGTTTGCTCACCTACGGCACGTACCATCTGGAGAGGTACATATGGGCAATAGAAGAGACCAGCATCATAAGGACTTGCACCCTTATAACCAACAACATAGAACTGGTTAGCAGCAACGTTTGCTGCATATGGGTCGATATAGACTCTATACTTACCTTGGAGAACACCAGCAAAAGTATTACCAGTGTCATCAACCTGAAGGTTTGCATTGAGTGCAGGGGTGTAATCAAGAACACCTGCCATGGTGAGTGCTGAAGCAACATCAGCAGAGCAGAGGATCATGTTACCTTTCCCTCTACGAGTTTGCTGTGCAATTGCGTTTGCATCGCGCTCGATTTGGAAGATAAGACCCTTGAACTTTTCAACCGACCAACGACCGTTAGAGTCAACATCAAGGTCAAAAGTACCAGCGGTAGCTGTGTTAACCTGAGCACCAGGAACTGCAACCTTGTAAATGGTACGGATGATTTCTCTGTTAATTTCAGCGAGAATCTCAGTGCTGAGAATGTTAGCAAGCTCAGCTTCTGCATTTAGTCCGTGAATTGCCTTCAGGTCTTGTGCGAGTTCGAGTGAGTACTCAGCTTTCAGAGCGCGTGACTTAGCAGTAACGGTAAGCTTCTCGATTGAGAAAGCCATTTCGTTAAAGTAATTGGTATTTCCGTCGCCAAGAGCTTCGGAATCACCAGTTGTCATACCTTCGCCAACATTATATGCTTGCTGGTTAGCATTGGTTGCATCAAGGATTGAAGGATTAGAACCTGCTTGACTGGTAGTACCTAAACCAACAGTACCATCAATAAATCCTGCGGTACGATTACGACTGTTGTTCTGACCAGAGAATGCTGAATCTGCTTCGTTGTAGAATGCTTCAGTTCCAGACTGGTTCTGGTAACGTGAACGCATTGCGAAGATAAGTCCGGTAGGACCATTCATTGGTTGAACGCCACAAAGATCGTAAGCGATCAAATTAGGCATTGAACGGCGAATAAGACTAATCAGAACAGGATCGAAACCTGCTACTGGACTGCCAGTGACATTTGAAGCACTACCACCAAAACCACCAGTACCGGCAGAGTTGGTTGGGGAAGCTTCATAAAGGAATGAACGCTCTTCACGAAGTTCTCTTTCTTGGTTTTCGAGCAGGATAGCGGTTACAGCTCTACGATGTGAATCTTTGATCGTATCCATTCCTTGATAATCAAGGATTGGTGCCCACTTCTCCTGCAGATATTCTGCGTTGTACATCTGCATTGTAGTTTACCTCTTTAAAAAAGTTTTGTTTGACTTTATAATTTAAAAATCACTTTTTAGCGACTCTGCTGAGAGTCTGAAGATATGCTTCCATAATTGGGGATACTGAAGATACTTCAGTTTCTCCGTAGGAAACTTCTTCAGATAAGTTCTCAGTTACATCTCTTTGAGTACCAGCATTTGTTGAGAAATAAGATTCTCTCAGAGTTACCAGTTTCTCACGATAGTTTTCCTCACTATCAAACTCAACATTTTCGGCAAGAGAAGCGAGTTTGTCTTTCTGAGAAAGTGCAAGACCCTCAGCGACATCTGCAAAAATTACATCAGCAACCGACTCTGCTAATCTTCTATTCAGAGCAACATTTCTTTCGATTTGCTCGTTGAGTTTTCCTTCCATTTCATCAAGTTTATCTACCATACTCTCGATTACATCATATCTATCTTCAGGGATTGTTACATAATGATCTTCAAAAAGACTCTTCATTCCTTGGAGGAATGATTCGGTCATTTCAGTCTTAAGACCGTGCTCAACTGCGAGTGCATTTTCTTGGATCCACTCATCAGCAACATACTCAAGGTATGCATCAACTCTTTCGGTAAGTTCTTTCTTAATAAATTCAACTTCTTCGATTAAAGCATTTTCATAAGTTTCTTGAAGTTCTTCTTTAATTTCAAAAACTTTTGATTTAATAGCCGCTTCGAAAATAGTTCTTGCTTTCTCTTGAAACTCTTCAGAAAGATCTTCACCGGCAAGGAGAGCATTGACATCTTCTTCGATGTCGAACTCTTCTTCCACTTTCTTTTTACCTTTTTTTCTACCACCTTCCTCTTCTTCTTCCTCTTCTTCTTCCTCTTCTTCTTCCTCTTCTTCAGAAGCTTCAGAAACTACTTCTTCATCTTCATCAAGATCTTCTTCGTCAATTAGATCTTCATCATCTTCTATCTCTTCTCTTACACCTTGACCTGGAGCAGAAACAGGAGTAGCGGAAGTTTTCGGACCTTCTGCAGCACTAGCTTTTGCATTAACTACATTTTTAACCTGAGCAAGAGTTGCTCCAGGTGTTCTAAGTGCTGCTGAATTATCATCTGGACGATAATTTTCTGGGGTAGGGCCGCCTAAATCTTCCCAAGCGCCAGTTTGGCCGGGAATCATAACTCCGGAAGCATTTTGGGCAATGCTGTTCATTGGTTCAGCAGGTGCAGCCCCTTTGGTTACTACGTTTTCCATTTCTTGTAAATTTCTACCAACGGACATTTTTTGATTGTGTTATAATCTATATTTATTTATAATTTAAAGATTTGAAAGAAACTCTTGAAATAAATTAACTTTATGCTCATCCAATCTTTTTTGATCAATTAGAGTATTGATTCTTCTTTGAGTTTTGGATGCAAGTTGTTCACGAAGAATTCCTCCTTCCCAAACCCACTCCTTGCCTTCCATAATTCCCTGAACAAATGCATCAGGAGCAGAAGGATCGGCAACAATATCAGCAGCAGTTGCTAACATAAAATCTTCACCAACAATTTTATGACCCTCATTAGTCATTTTTAATGATCCAACACCGCGAGAAGAAACACCAAGCATTACTCCTTCATCAATGAGAGATTTTGCAATCTTACCCATGGGAGTTTCAAGAAGTTGTGCTTTTCCTCTAAAATTTGTTCCATCCTGTTCAAGAGAAACAATCTTATGAGAAACACGATCTAGATTTACTGTAGGACCATCTGGATGTCCTAGTTCACCAAGAGCACGACCTTTATTAATAAAAGATTCTGTATATCTCTTTACCTCACGGGAAAGAGTATCCATTGGATACATTCTCCCATTACGGTTACAGATATCACCTTGAAGGAAAACACCCTCAATAAACATTTTCTTTTGAGAACCTTTTCCTTCTGTAATAAATTTTACTTGTGAGACTTCTTCTGTGATTAGTTTCATTTTTTTATTCGGATACTAGAGAAACAACTTCAGTTACACTGACTCCCAAATTAGTGTCTGGTGTAATGGCAGAAACTTTTACGCTTCTAATTAAATCTGCGTTAGTTAGGTTTGGTGAAGTTATTGAAGAAGTATTAAAATTAATAGTAACAGAGGAATCTGTTAAGGACACAATTGATTTATGAGTTGTATTGATTCCTGCAGTTGGTGCTCCTTCAATAGACACATAATCGGTAATTAAAAATGGATTTCCTGCATTATTGTCAAAAACAAGAGTTGTTGTAGTTCCTGTTACAATTCCTACTATTTTTTGTCTAGCAATTCTCTCTTTCAAAACTTCTGGATTATATGATCCAACATGAAAATCATTTACAGTTGCTACAGGATCAGTTCCAATTGCTATGTAACAACCAACTCCGCTGGATGCAATAGATACTCTAAGATATCCACTCTTCAATGCAATTGGATTACTAGTTGCAGCAACACCCGGATTAGTAGTTATTCTGTTGACATTTTGAACAACTTTGATTGCCATTATTCTACATCTCCTGATTTATTTTCGTCACCAAAAATTAATGCAGAAACTTCTGGGCGAGTAGAATCCACTATTTCAGCAGCTTTAGTGTATAATAATTCTTTAATTTTGCTGGAAACATCTGAAGGTGATCCATCAGTTGCAATCAAATCGATAAGTTCTTCCATAAAAAGTAGTTTATATTTATAAGATTATTTATATTTTCCCACCTTTAGGCTGTGGAATTTCTATAGAAGATGTATCCATAGATGGTTCCATGGGCACTTCCCCATTCGCTCCCTGTTGAATATCTTGAGGTTGCTCTTCACCAGTGGGTAATGGATTGCCCATTTCATCTACAGGTGCGTTAGGGTCCGGTAAAATACCCTTTGCAATCTCATCTTCAATTTGCATATCTATTTCAATGATTTCGGAATCTGTTTGTCTCAATATTTTTTTACGAACATATTCTGTAGAGTAATATTTGCCAATATATGGTTCAACAGTAGTTGCTAGTGTAAGTCTATTAGTTAATAATTCCGCTTCCTTCAGTTCTGCAAAATGATTATCATATAGAAAATCATATTGAATATGATCACTCATTTTTTCCCAATCTTCGGGAGATACAATATTTTTTAAAAGAAGTTGGGTGCGAAGAATATCATTAAAAAGATTTGCAAATCTTTTTCTTAATCTACCCACAAATTTAGAAAACATCAATTCGTCACGGAGAATTTCAGATGATCTACCAAGATTAAATCCATCCCCACCTCCAGCAATTCTGGTCTCTGGAACTGCAAGAGATCTATAAAGTTTTTTCTGGAAATATTCAATATCAGAAAGTTCTCCTAAATTTTGACCTCCAGGAAGAGTTGTAATTTCAGTTCCTCTACCACCTTCTCTTCTTGGAAGCCAAAAATCTTCAAGCATACTCATGAATTTACGATCATCACGAACTTCACCAGTATTTGCATCATATACTAGTTTATTACGATAACGACTCATTACTTCTTTAAGATATTGTTCTGCTTTTACTTTAGGTAAATTGCCAACATCAATATAGAAAATTCTTCTTTCTGGTGCTCTGGAAAGTCTGTAAATTACTAAAGAATCCTCAATCATTCTAAGTTGGTTGAGTGCTTTAATTGCTTTATGTAAGTATGATAAGATTGTTCCTTTATTTCTATCTACAAGTCCAGAAGTACAATATGTAACTGAATCTTTTGCAATTTTAATACCTCCCTTAGAACCACCACTAATTGTTCCTGTTGGAAAATTAGGCATAGGAGTGTATACAAAATATTCCTCAATTTCTGGAAATCTAAATTTATCTACATCGTTTCCGGATCTAAGGTTTAAATTTCTATATCCATTAGAATCATTTTCCGTCTTTTTCTCCTGACGGATATACTTCATTTTCATGGGGTCAATATATCGTAATTCTTGAATCCCTGCTTCTGGATTTTTTTGATCGATAACTTTTAAATAAAATAACCGACCATCGACATACCAGTTCCTAAAAATTTCATGGCATTTTTTATCAAAATCCATCATTTCTTTGATATATTTGAATTCCGACCTAATAACTTCCTTCAATCTATCACTAGCATTCAGATTTGTTAATTCTATTTCTACTGGAGAATCGTATAAATCACTAACAATTGCTTCATTAACAACACTTTCAATGGCATTATCACATTCTGGGTGAAGTGCCATTTCACGATATCTTCGTATTAAATCATATTCTGTTCTATAAACACCTTCAATATCTACATATTGACCATAAAAACCTGATTGAATAAAATAATCAACCCCGTCCTCATTATTTGGAGGAACGGGGGAAACTACAGACTTAGGTTTTTTATCACTGTTGTCTTCAATCGAAAAACCAAAAAGTTTCGCCATGTTATAAACTTAAACTGCGTATGAATTATTTAGTTAATATCTATACCACCAGCAGAAGGTGAATTACCTTTAACAGCTTCCCACCAAAGAATTTGAAACTCTACGGGGAATTCCTGAATTGTACTTATATTATAATCCAAAGGAATTGCTCCAATTGATGTTGGGAAAATGTCATAGAAATGATATGCTCTTAAAGTAGATCCATCACGATCAAGTTGGTATACAAATGCATCTGCAGTATATGATGCTGGATTAGTTTCACCAGTGTTATCAGAAACTCTGTTAATTTTATTCATCCAATTTTCCATAGCAGAGCGGATTGAAAAATCGGTGTCATTAATTACAGTTACTGTCCAACTTTCAAATGATCTGTCTCCAGCAACTTTTAAAGTTCTTCCTCTAAATGGAACATCGATTGGAGTTACATTTGACGCAGGTAAATTTGCACCCTTTACTAAAAAGCGTGATTTGTCTAAAACATTAATATCTGCTGGTGCAATATTAGGAAAAGATAAAACAACTTCAAAAAGATTACTTCTTGCGCCACCACCTGTTAACTTACTTTTAAAGTCAGTAATCTTCCTCAATGGGGGTGGATTTAATTGATTTCTAGTTGCCATAGTTCTTTAAGCCTCTGAATTAAAAGTTTCCGATTACTTCTTCAAAGTTGACGCCAGTTTTAGTGGCAACAAAGTTTAGTCCAATGAAGTTAATTGATCTTGCTGGTTTAATGTAAATATCAGCAACAAATTCATTATTGTCGATCACTGCAGCAGTATTATTTGTTTCATCACAAACTACAATATAATCAAAAATTCCTCTCTTAGCTTGAATATCACGGAGGAAAGGTTCAATGGTGTTTACGAAGTTTGTTCTAGTAATTTCATCATTAAATTCAAAGAGTGCATCTTTTGCTGCTTGTGAGATTGCATTTTCAATATAAACAAATAAGCGACGAACATTAATTCTATCAAATGCGGATGCTTTTGCTATACCAGTTTTGTCTCCAAAAAGAATGATCCCAGATCCAGGTGAAAAAATTACTGGATTAATTCTATTTGAATAAAGAACATCTCTTTCAGATTTAGAAGGATTATATGCAAGTTTGATAGCATTTAAAATACTTCCCCTAGCAGTTCCTGCGGGTGAATACCAAGGGAAATTATTAATATCACTACGAGCACAAAGTCCCGCAATATCACTATTCAAAGGAATATATCTGAAGGTATTTGCAAATCTATCGTACATATACTTATATCCACTATCAAAAATTGCATAAGATGATGATGTTATTGGAGCATAGAATGAAATTAATTCGTCAGTTATATCAGAGGATGAATTAATTATTGCAGAACCTTGAGTTGGATTATCTACAATAGCATAAGATCTATATGGAGAAATAAATGCAAGACAATCTTTTCTTAACTCAGAAACTGAGATAATTTTTTTAGCAAGTGCCTGTGCATTTTCTTTTGTATATGCTGCAGATCCCATAAGAAGAAAATCTACATTATAGTTTTCAGTATTTTCAAACAAATCATAACCGCTAGATAATTCCGAAATATTTGCAGAAAGAGAACCTGTGGTTGAAATTGTAGAATTTCCGGAATAGTTTCTACCACCATCTAAAACATTATTTGAAGAACCTACTGCTGAAAAAATAATCCCATTTGCATTTTGATTCCAACCAGTATTTGTTGCTAAAGTAAATCCTGAACTATAACCTGTAGTTACAATTCCTGTTGGTGAATTAAGACCAAAAATATGTCCAGAATTATTTTCAAGATATTTTCTCCAATATGATGGATTTCCTGAAGAGAATTCTGCATCCGATGCTTTAGAGAGAGATAAATGTTTCTCAAGAATAGACCCAGCATTTCCAGTAATTTGACCAAGAGAATCAATTACTACAACATGAACTTCGTCAAATCTCGAATTTCTTGCTTCTGCATATGATGAAGTTCCTGGTCTAGGAGCAATATTATTCCAGTTAATGGATGAGGTTTCTGTTAATATAACAGTCTGTTGATCAAACCAGTCTAATGTGGTAGAAATTGTAGTTGTTGCAATTCCAACACCAGAGTTATTGCTAATAGTAACACTCAAACCAGATGATTGGAATGTGAATTGATCTCCCATAGGATAATCAATTTTAGTTACTGTATTTCCTACAGAAACATGATTTAAAATTTTAACCTCAATAGAACTATTTCCAATTCCAGTAACAATTCCCTCTAAAATTCCATTAAGTGTAGATGTTACTCCTATTCCTGGATTAGTTCTTCCAAAAACAGATTGTGTAATTTTATGCCCAATTGCAACTCCAGTAGTAACAATTCCTAGAATTTGATCTGCCTTACTATCAATAATCGCAACACGAATTCCGTTTGACCATGATCCTGGATTTCTTGCAGATACTACAACACCAGATAATGTATTCTGATCATATCCTAGTGCTATATAGTGCTCTAAACTTTTTATTTTTACACTAGAAGCAGCACCAACAGAAGTAGGAACAAATCCATTTTTCAAATCAACATCATCTGCTCTTACTACTCTTAAAGATCCACCATATGCTAGATATGATGATGCACTTAACCAATGCTCATAATGATTATCTGTTGAATATGGTTCTCCAAAAATTGTCAGTAAGTCATTTTCATTCTCTACTAAAGTTGGTAAGTTTACCGGACCTTTAGCAAAAGGCGCAACAATTGCACCAATTTTATTTGATGAGGGTGTAGCTCTTCCAGTTGTTAAATCAATTTCCCTTACTACAATTCCAGGAGATGCTAAATTTAGCGGCATCTTTATTCTCCGTACTATCCAGAATTATCTAAAAGTATTTATAATTTCCTACCATTCAATTAACGATAATCCCACATATACGAGCGGTCGCCATATTCATCCAAATTCCATGTCTCTAAAGGATTATTTTCATTACTATTCTTTGATGCGACAATCCACCTATCTCCGGTTTCAACATCAATTGTTACATTCATATCTTCCAACCCATCTGAAATAAATCCAAACGGCGACATATCTTGTTCAATTTGATTTTTCTGCTCCTCATAAATTCTTTTACGAACATCATTGTCCGTCATTTCTTTAAAGTAATCCTGAGCAACCAACCAAGAAAAAATTACAAGGCACATTGCTAAATCGTCATTACAACCTTCTTCTGCCTCAAAAGAATTGTGTTTTTGTGCAAAAGTAGTCAGTTCTGAGATAATATCATAATCATTAGTTAATAATTTATCATCTTCCATCAAAGTTTTCAAGTTAGAACAACCTAACTTCTTAACTGCGGCAGTCATTCTGACACCTAGTTGAGATTTTTTACCACTAAAACCAGAACCAACAATTTGCCCTGCCCTACCTCTCATAGAGCACATTAAAACATTATCATACTCTAAATCAAAATGAAGAATATTTGCTACCTGATCTCCAATATCATTCACTTCAATTAATAACCAAGAATTATTATATCCCTTTGCAACTTCATGAATAATACTTGGGAATAGCATTGGTTTAATTTCATTATTTCTATATTTTGCAACAGCTTTATATGGAAAATTTGTGATATCAAACACAATAAAGGCAGAGTAATCATTACCAATACCGCGAGCAACATCAACCGTAATCAAATAATTATGATCTTCTTTTGGATGTTCATAAACATCCAGTCCAGCATTTCTTTTTATTGGATCATCATAAACTAGGTTGCGAAGTTTTGCTGCATTAATTAATGTATTGACCGAACCTAAGAATTCACATTCAAACTCAACCTTGAACTGCTGCTCACTCGTGTTTGCAATCGTCTGTGCCTTCCATGCTTCGTCTCTACCGGGCACTTCCGACCAATGGACATCTGTAGGAATATATTCATTCTTACCCCTCTCAGCGTCATGCCACATGCGGTAGAAGTGATTCATACCGCGAGGTGTGGAAACAATAATTACCTTCGTACTCTGTCCAGAAGAAATAGTAGGATAAACAGATGCAAAGAAGTCATCAGCAATGTGATTTGGAATGAACGCAAATTCGTCCAAAAAGATAACATTATAAGATCCACCACGAACAGCAGATGATGAGGTTGAGTTGGATGAAATTTTAGATCCATTTTCCAATTCAAGTGATCCTTTATTCCATGATATAATACCCTGCTGCATCCACTTCGGTAGATTCTCATATGCAAGTTGCAATCTTCCCAAAAGATCCCTTGCAGTAGATGCTTTGTTCGCTAGGATGGCGATATTAACATTATCGTTAAAAACGGCGTAGTGGAGCAGGTAGGATACGCAGGTGGTTGATTTGCCAGTCTGCCGTGGCATCTTACAAATGTTAAATCTATTTTCGTGGAAGTTCTTTACAAGTTTCTCTTGAAATGGATACATTTCAAACGGAACAAGACCATGATCCAGAGAAACAATCTTGATATAATTCTTTGCAAAATAAACAGGATCTTCCTTACACTTTAAGAATTCAATGATTTGTTCTTCAGTGAATTGTATTTGTGTATTTGCCCTTTTCAGGTTTGGATTTCCCAAATAGATATTATCAGACATAGTTGTTACCTACTAATTTCTTCCCAGTCCATTGATGCGTGAATATCTGCACCATTAGCATCAGCAGCACATACAATAGAAAGTTCATAAGGTGTTCCAGTTAGTGCATCTCTTTCTAACTGGAACTTAAATAGTGCTTCTTTGAGAATATCTACTGATGTTGAACCTTGATTGGAACCATATGTGTATCCAGATGCTAGTATTCTTCCTCCAGTATAAGTTCCTCCACCAATCTTATATTCAACAGCACTATCCCCACCAGCATCAGTCCAAGTTCCACCATTAGACGTTCCACTTGCTCTTACTTGCCAGTTATAGGTTGCATTGTTTGTAATACCTAAAATAGAAAGTGCAGTTAGAATTACAATTGCATCTAATCTATTTGGCGTTTTTTTAAGACGAATTGATGCAACTGTATAATAAGTTCCTGCTGTTGTTAAGTCAACTGGTGTTTGAACTGGTGTTCCTATTGCTTGCTGCAATCCGCGAAGTTCATATCCACCTTCTGAAATTACAGTAGAGCAAACTTGTTTGAGTGTGCTTGCACTAGTCGTAATTGCCGTATTAGCAATTTCATATCTTAATGGTAGTGATGCTGTTGTAATGTAAGTTGTGTTAATTCTATTTGCGTGATGAAATGAATGACAATGAATAAACTTACCATCAACTACAAAACCCAATCTAACTGTTCCAAGTCCCAACCATTCAATATCCATCCAAAGAATTTGTGCCTTACTAATATCTAATGTGACCTCTGATGGATTGCGGTGCCCTGCACCAAGCATCGTATCAATATTCCAATCTGCTTGTGCTACTCTTGTTTCTGTTGTAATTCCCGGAACATAAGTTCTTTCTACAAAATATAAACTACTTCCATCAAGTTCCAGATACATTCCATTGTCTGCACCAAAGTATCCTACTCTTTGGCGAAGATTTTCTTTTGCTGGGTTCATTACAAAAGTAGTTAAAATTTCTAATGACTTTCCCGGTTGATATGAGAATACTTTTGTCGTTTCTCTGATGATTGATGCGGTGCTTCCAACACCAACAGTTAAATTTACTAAACCTTGTGCAGTTACAAATCCAACTGTTGAACCAGTACCAACAACTAAACCACTCCAAAGATTATTGTCCCTGTATCTGTGGGAACTATCAAATAAGGTAAGAGGTTGAGATATTCTTTGCCTACCAAATGCGTCAGTTGCTATTGGTGGTAATTCAATATCAACAGTTCCAGAAACAGGAAATGGATTTGTGGTGCTGACTGGTGAATTGTTGAGGTTGATTGATACTTGCCCAGTTGTTCCAATACCTACAGTATTCAGTAATGTAGAAATACCGACTGGAAGATATGGAGTTGTTAATGTTCCACCTGTCCCAACTTCAACTATGTGATTATGAATTGGATTATCTGGAGTGCTTGTAACTGTTACTATTCCTGGAATTGTAATACTACCATTAATAGTAATATTGGAACTTCCAAGAGATACTGGAAATGGATTGTCAATAGTAACTACTTCGCCATTCTTATTGGCAATCATATTGACTTCAAAAAGGGTTCTTTCCTGATTCAGAAAGTCCTGTTCATTTTTATTAAATTGTGCCATGAATCAATCACTCCATGATAATCTTTCTGGTCTGTATCTTTGTGCGTTTTTAATTTTTATAGAAGTAGATTCTACTGGGTATATATTATGAACAATCGCTCCGGGATATTCTCCTTGTAGTTGCTCTGCAAGTTGATTTTTATCCATCATTTTTCCTTCAACTTCCATACGATATAATCTTCCTTTCCAAACTACATCAGCAAGAAAAGATTCGTTTGCCGTTTCTGGTTCGGAAGAATTCATATAAAGATTGCCGTTAAAATCTCCGGCAATATTGATGCTTTCTGAAATAAACTGTTGAAATGATTTCATTTTAGTTACAGTTCCAGCGACGTAGTGTTTTATTGATATCTGAATCCGGATTTCTTGCAGTTTTTGCAGAAGTGAGTTTGTCCTTCATTCCAGACATACGACTGCAGAATCTTTTACGACGCCCTGCCCTTTTTCCTTTTGGATTCTTTTCAGTTACTGCAGTTTGAAGTTTTGAACCTGGATTTTCTTTACGATAAGCATTAACTGCTTTTTGACTTAATCCATCGGTCTTATCTTTACGATTTACTTTTTGCCAATCTTCAGATAATCCAAATTCTACTCTCCAATTTGAGTATTCGTAAGAATCTGCAAGAGGTAATGAAGGTCCAGAAAGTTTTCTTTGTGCAGCAGCTTTTTCATTTGGGTTAGTAGTTCCCGTTGCAAGATTTCTAATTTTTGCCTGTTTTTGTGCCTGTTTATGACCAGAACCGATTTCAAAACTAATTTCTTCACGCATACCACGATATATTTGTGCAGCTTGTTTAAGAGCACCTATTTTTTGAGAATCTGGTAGTTTTCTTTTTCCAATTGCTTTAATTGCTGTACTAAATCTTTCAATATTTGGGTTATCTGCTGGAGAATCAGTACCTGCAACCTGCTCTTTCATTTCACCACTATCAACATAATCCGCTGCAGTATCAAGATAATCTGCTGCTTTAGTAATTTTTGATTGAACCCATGCTTCTATATTTCCTTCACCTTTCATTTTTTTCTTAAGTCTTTTTACTGCAGATGCAATAGTTGAGAGTTCTGATCTTGCCATCGAATGCTCATGATCATAAGATTCTGGAAAGTTTCCTGGATGAGGCGAATTTGCATGATAATCTTTACCCAAAGTTTTTGGTAAAGAATACATATCCCAGAATTTTGGACCATACTTACACTCTGAACGAGTCTCATCTTTTTGACATTTGGGGCAATATCTCATCATTCCATTTTCTTCCTTCACTGGAACGCAATTTGGAACCTCTTTACCATTTTTTTTCTTTTTACCAACCATCTGATATCCCTTCCAACAAGGATCTTCACCTTTCATTTTTTTTCCTTCAGTAACATCCTTATATTTTTTATGCGATTTCTTTGCTGAGGATTCCATTTTTTTTAGTCGTGTATAGTAATCGGGAATTTCATCAAGATGTTGAAGAGCAATGTCAGTAGCAAGATCCTTATCTTTTGTGTGTTCATGCTCAATAGGAATTCCCATTTTAAGTTGATTCTTCACAAAAGAAACTTCAAGGCGATGTTTCTTAGCAATTTGCTCAACTGTTTTATGGGACTTTAACTTATTCACAGAATTAAAAAGTTACTCTTTATTATTTAGAAAACCTTGCTTGAGTAATTTTGATAATTCTGAAGTTGAACCAACAAAAATAGCATTATTTGTAGTATTAGTTGTCGTTTTGATAGTATCTTCTTCGACTTCTTTAAGTTTTTTCTGCAAATCTATTAATTTATCTGTTACATCCCCAACACTTTTTATGAGTTGTCCAGCAACTTCATATGCTCTTGGACTTCCACCTTCTCCAGCAAGTTCCATGATTCCATTAATTGCCTCTTGCCCCTTTTCAATTAAAGAGTATAAATTAGCACGAGTGTACTCATAATCTTTTTGAATGTCATCTGGTTTTAATGGAGAAATATCAAGTTGATCATTTACATTCTCTACCTCAACAATTTTACTTTCAATGTTAAAAGTAGAATCCAAATTTTCATAGTTATTTTTCATAATTATTCTTGCAAAGGACCTCCACCGCCAGTTGTGGGGGTGGTGCCACTGCTTTGTGCGTAGTCTATGTCTTGTTGTTGTGTTGGACTATATTCTTTACCATCAAAGAACATCTCTATTGATTCATTAAATCCAAAGTCTTCATATGGTTCAGCATCTATTGGATCGGGAGTAACAGTATATCTCATCTCTCTCTTAGCAGTTTGAGTATCTGTTCCAGTATAATAATCAACTTGAACCTTACGAATAAGTCCATCAGTACTATCAGCAATTGGACCAAAGAGATAAGTTTTTGCTGTAAAGTTAAAGGTATAAATTAATATTCTTCTCGCAGAAAAATCACCTTCATAATCATCAGTAAATAATACACTATCCAAAACAATTGGTATATCTCTTTTTTCTCCAATTGAATCAATTAAATCTACAGTTAAATTGAATGCTGGTTGAAAATATGGTAATATTTGCTCCATAACTTGTAATGCATCATCTTGCAATTTACTAATTAAGTTGAGTTGAAATCCAATATTATATGGAACTGGTAAAAATACCTTTTTAAAATTGTTTCCATCAGATGCTTTGAAAGTTTGAGTAATATTTGCTTTTCTTGATGGATCATATTGAATTGAGGTCATTTCAAATGCAAGTCTTGGTAGAGTCATTGCAATTGGTTTATTTAATTCTGGTTGCTGTTCAATTCTCGCTAAAAACTTTTGAATTGGTCCATAAGCAAGAGGAACTTTTATCTCACTTATATTTTCATCTAATGCATTTTTATGTCTTATATGGATATTATTAAATAGAGTACCAAAAGATATGACAGTTCTTCGTGTAATTTCGTGATAAAAATAATTTCCTAGCATCAGTAAGTACCAAATGGATTTTTTTCTGAGAAATCTATTATTTGTTCAGATTCTGTTTCAATTGTTTTGTTCTCACTATATTTATCATCATTATTAAAAGAGTCAAATGATACGACAACATAAGATGCATCAGAACTATTTCCTGTAATAACTTCCCCCGGATAAAATCCTTTTACACTAACATCATCTATAATTGAAACCTTTAAAGTTTTAGTATCTAAATCCCAAGATTTTACCCTTGCATTTGTTGTGGATACAGATCCAGTTACAATTTCATTAAATTGATAATTAATAATGGAAGTGTTTATACCTAAAGTTGGTGGTGGTGAGATGGTTATAATCGGTACAGAATTATAACCTATTCCAGAATTTGATAATAATATTGTCTCAATTTCCCCTATAGTTGATATTGATGATATTCCAACAGCAGTTATACCAGTACCTAAAGAAGGTGCAGAAAATGAAACTAAAGGTTTTGATATATATCCAGAACCTTTATTGATCATAGTTATATTTGTAATGCCATTTTGGGTAGTTTCTATTGAACATGTTGCTGCTGCACCAACACCACCTCCACCAGTTATTGAAATTGTGGGTGCTACAGTATATCCAGAACCAGGTCTAACTATTAATATATCTTTAATTGATTTAAAGGATCCAAATGATGATGTAATTGCAACTGCAGAAGCATTAGTTCCACCATAAGGTGCTGGGGAGATTGTTATAGATGGTGTAGATGTGTAATTATATCCGTCATTATTCAAGTAAATTTTATTAATATAACCAGTTCCTATAGATGCAGAAGCAGATGCAGGTTCTCCAGATCTGGTTAATTGTATTGTTACAATATATCCCTCACTTTCAATTTGACTATCAATTTCATTAATTGTGGTATCTAATACTTCGTCTTCATATTCAAATAATTCGCATTTTAATTGATATACATAAAGTTTCCCGAGTTGATAGAATGGATCTTCGTGCTCTACAAATTTGACTTCAAATAATCGTTGACCTAATGGAAAGTATACTAAATCACCTTCTCTAGGTCTTGTTTGCAAGTCTATTTCTGGATCATTTTCATCTAAAAATGGAGAAATAAAATCTTCATATCTTTCTCTAGAAATTACTAAATTAATTTCATCTTTTAGACTGACTCCAAATTTAGTTAATAAATCACCTTGCCCAGTATATCCATCATAATTATTTAAATACGCTTCTATTGCAAAGTTATCATTAAATTTTGATGATGAAATTTCTTTTAATATTGTTTCCTTTCTTACAAATTTTCTTGGAATATAAATTACTTCTATTCCATAAAATTTCAATTGCTCATTAATCAACTCTTGAATGAGTCTTTGTTCATTTGGTGATCCTTGTAAAAAAAATGGATTAAGTGCCATTATCCAATAAAATCGTAAGGGGGTAATTCGTAATCCATTGTCATTCTTTCTCTAATCTCTTGCAATTCTTTTTCGGCATCGTCATATAATTCTCTTCCATTAAGTTCAATACCACCAGGAAGTTTAACACCTCTAAATTTAATTAAATTTGCTCCCCATTGACGTTTCATGAGAGCAGTTAAATATCTCTTTAAAAAACTATCATTATACACTTTTGTAAATTCATTTGGATTTAAAAGTCTATAACAATCAATAACTATAAATGTATCTTTAGATTTTGCTCCCCAATCTATATCCAAGTATAATCTATTTTGTCTTTTATTAAATCTAATTTGTTTATCTGGGGAAAGAAGAAAATCAATATCTTCAAGATATGTTTTAACCATAGCATATTGTAAAAGTTCTACAGAATTAAAATAATAAAGATCATTTAAAAATAATTGATATTTTATACTCCACATTCCCCCAGAAATAGAACTAGTATCAAATTTAAAAATTTTTTCAATTCCTATTACCGAATCGGGAACTTGAATAAAATTAGAATTTTCATAAAAATTAAATCCAACTGTTCCTATTCCTGAAATATTCGCGTTTGCAGTTGTAGTTACAATTCCAGTTCCATTAGAATATTTTGCCTTACCTCTATCTATATCATCTTGTGTGATTTTGTACTTTAAGTACATTCTTTCTACACCATCAAAATGCCTTTCATTAAAGTATTGAAGAGCATCATCAACTAAATCATCAATTTGTTCATCTGCTAAATTAATTTCCAATATCGGATGTCCAAGTTTTCTTAGACAATAATCAATCAATTCTTGTCTACTTGCGGGTTTTGCCATTATCGAGTAACTCCTTCTCTTACAAGAACCATTCCTTCAATTACTCTTGTTTTTAAATTGGATTGAGTAATCACAATATCATAAACATATCTTCCAGGCTTTAAATTAGTGGTTTGTGATGAATCTAAAGAAATTAATATTTTTCCTAAAGTTTCTGGAGAATCAATTGAAGTAGTGAAAGTAATTGCTGTGGAACTTCCTGCATATTTACGCATTTGTGCAGAAACTGTATATCCAGTCAAATCTAAAGCAGAATTTGTATCACTTGATTCTAGAGTAAATGATTGACTAAAATTTGTTCCAGAATTGATTACAATATTGGAAACATATACTGCTGCCATTTATTTTGATGATCTGTACCTCTTTTATTTATATTTACATGCTATCTAAAGACAATAACACCTCTTGCTGCTTTAAGTATAATTTGAAATATAATCGTGCAAAATTTTTTAATTCCTCTGGATTTAATTTATCAATTACTCTAACATGCTTTTCATATTCAAATAATTTATCAATAGTTTCTAATTGTATTTCCTCTGGATTCATTTATAAACTCCTTAAGTAAAGATTTAATTTCATCTATGTCCTTTTTAATTTTTTCAATCTCATTTTGTTGATTTTTTCTATTATTAGATGCAATCATATATTGATTATATGATTTATCATCACAATTTATTATAGCACCAGATTTTTCATCCCGGTAAAGATTTGGATGCCCTTTTACTGGAATCATCATGCTAGTGCAATGCTCCTCAAATCTTTAAATCTTGGTGCATATGCTTGATTTGTTCCAGAAGCTACAATTTTTATGGTATAACCAGTAAAACTTCCCAAGTTATTTGCACTAAATTCATATTCTAAAAATTGATTATCTAAACTTGCTGATACTAAAACATCTGGTAATCCGTTATTTTTCGCGGGGTTCACTACATCAAAATAACCATCTTGATTATTATCTATTGTCAAATTATTATAACCTGGAAATAGTTCAAATGATTGATTAACTTCACTTGAGTCTGGTCTAATTAAACTGTATAGTACTCTAAAATCTGCACTTGAATGTCTATATGCACTTATAATAACCTTTAAAGATGTTGCTGGTTGAGCAAGTCTTACTGTATTGGAAATGTAAATTGCAGCATGTGGATCATCTGTATTGGTATTAACTCTACTTTCATTGGCATAATCACTGATTGGTTTATTTAAACGATCACTCAGAAGTTCAACGGAAGATTCTCTCCAAAATATCATGGGAGAAATATTAGAATTATTTGTAGATAAATCTAACTTCAATGTAAATGATTTATTGGATGGTAATGAACTTAAGTATGTCTGCTCATTAATCTTAGAACAAATAATTCTTGTAGAATTTAATGAATTTTTAACTCCAAGTTGAATGGGTTCATATTGCTGGTCAATGAAAGAAATTTCTGTTCCATTTACACTAGTTCCACTAACAGTTCTTACTTGACCCGCAACTGAAGTTAAAGAGTTGGGATTTAATATTGAAACTTGTGGGGTAATATTATTAAATTGAATATTCTCACTAGAGTTTATATTTTCTCCCCCACATGATAATTGATCATTGAATGATAATTGTGGAGAGTTAGCAGGAATTCCAACTAAACTCTTATCAGTGTCTCTATTTGAAGTATTTGAATCAAAATTGTTTCTATCAAATTCTACATAATAATTGTCAATATCTATACCAGAAGAACTAATATTATGAGTTTTATTAATTCTTCTTAGAGAAACTCCACCTATCTCATACTTATATACTGGAACACCAATATGGTCAGTGATAATTGTAGAATCTATACCTCTACTAATTCCATTAAGAGTACCTTCACCAACTGATGTATATTTTATAATTTCATTTTCTACTATTACAAATCCAGGATTAGATGCACCAACAGGCAGTCCTTCAAAAATAGCAAAATCTGTTGTTGATGCAACGCTAACCGATGTGCTTGATGAAAGTATTGGTAAAGATAAAGTTGTTGGAGATACATTTGTTGTTACATTTGAGATTTCAACCTTGTTAGAAGTTGAATACATTCCATGATTTGGATGATTTACCCTAAACATGTTTCCAGAGTTAAATCCACCCATGGGTGTTGAAGAATCGACTTTTATTGAAGAAATTACTTGAGCATTATTATTTGAATCATAATAAACTAGAGTTGAAACACCAACATTGAATGCGCTGCCTTGAACATTTGATAGGTATAAAGTTTCTAAACCATTAATGTTAGTAATTGTTATTTGTGCGTCACTACCTCCAACTGGAGAAACATCAGATGTTTTAATACCAACAACATCACCAATTGCATATCCACTTCCTGGATTTGCAACAGTAACCCCTGTAATTGATCCTCCAGTAGCAGTAATATTCAATGCCAATCCAGTTCCATTGCCTGTTATTGCAAAGGTTCCTACATTGTTTGTTGTAGTGTAATTGAATCCACCAGTATTCACACCAACAGTGGATACTGAACTTCCTGTTCCAACAATATATCCATAGTTATAAGTTGCAGATTGAACAGAAACTTTTCTACCTTTTGTTAAATCATTTATAATAGTTGAATTTGTTGTATGTGTTATTTTTAATTTAACTTGTCTTGGTAAAATTGTAATTGAATTTGATTTTAAAGTTGGAATATATCCATTACTTTGATTTAAAGTTGGATTGTGGAATAGAACGCTTCCAGAATTTGATGTAAATTTAGCCTTATAAAGTCTAAATTTCAAATCCTGATATTGATTTGCGGTCCATATTGATCCATTCTGCGATTTAAACAAACTACCTATAGCAAATTGTGTAGAATATCTCACAGATTGTGAATCGGGAAGAGAAGATGTTTCGATAGTTTTTTCTCCCATTTCGGCAATCCACACTTCATACTTGTCAGTTTGTGGAGCTAAAAGAACTATTGCATATTCCAATCCTGGTTCCAAATAAATTGGATGATCAAATGTAACTTTTGTTGGAATTGATGCATCTGATGATATTTTAATATCGCTAGGACTTAAAGTTACAGGTTTTCCTACAACTACTCTTGTTGGAGTTCCTAATTCAACTGTCCTAACTTCTACAGTTAATGGAGCATTTCCGGAATCCTTACTTGCAAAAAATAGGTCAACTGCAGTAAGGAAAGCACCATTAGAGTCCTCATTTGGAGAATTTCCATTAGATGATTCTGTTGCTCCTCCTACACTAAATGATTGTGCTAAAGGATCTAGATAATAAATTGTAGTATTTGTATTTGTTACTCTTTGTCTTTGCTCCCAAAGTCCTTCAGATTTGTAGATTGTTTCTGATGAGGAAATAAGTTGACTTCCAGATATTGGAGTTTCATTTGTAGAACTTGAGGTTAATTTATAAACTTTAGATCCCGTTGCAATTCTAACCGCAGGTGGTGGATTTGAATTTGGATTTCTTAAGAAGAATGATCCAGATAAAAATCCATTAATATCACTTATCAGTCTCAAATCTTTTACATATGCTACAGCACCACTAGTTTGTCCTACCAATTTCATTCCAATGGAAAGATAACCAGAATATAAACCTTGAACATTTGAACTTAAAGATTCAATGTCAATATTCAAAGTTTTAGATGATGCGCTATATGAAGAAGGAACATTTTCTGATGAAAAATATGGATTAGATGCAAATATTACATCTGGATTATTGTATGCACCAGACTTATGATTTGATGCAGCAACTCTAAAAGAAATTAGAGGAGTTGATAATCCAGAAGTCGAATTTACCCATCCAAATACTGTCTCACCTACAGCAAATGCTGATGATGCCCCATAATTCTGTAATGTTGAGTCATTTGAAATTTCTATCAATTTCGGAATAAAATCTACTGCGCCATTTCCATCTAAAAATTGATAAAATCTTGTTAATGGTTTTAAATTAACTGCATTAAATCCAGTGTTTCTAGATCTCATGTAGAGTTCAGTTCCACTGGAAATAAGATTGTTAACTGTTGAAGAAGTTGTTTCTGTTCCGGCAACTTCAAATCTACCAGTTTCCCTCAACCAAACCCAATTAGTTTGATTTATCGTAACATCATCAAGTTGCATTGTTCTAACCCAGGTATCACTTTCTGGATTTAATTTTATTGTTCCACTATATGAAATAACATGAAATGGATTAACATTTTCTACTTTTGTTGCAAATAATTGACCAATCCATTCCACAGATTCATATTTTAATGTAATTAAATCTCCAGTTTTTTGAACATTAGAATCGAAAAGTTGGAAGTTGGTGCCAAAATCTAAATCTTGATCTGGTGTATTACTTGCAGGAACTGGTTTTAAATTTATACTATTTCTAGCAACTTTTGTTCTCAATTCTCCATTTTCTGTATCAACTTCTATGGATGATTTGGAATTTATTAAGTCACTATTTTTAAAATCATCTACAAAAAAACCAGTTTTAAATCTATTCAATCCTTGAGAATCTTGAATTTGTAATGTCTGAGTATTTAACTCCAATAAAGATAGTGAAGTTACTCTTTCTAAGTTTTCAACTCTATTTTCAATTTTTCCAATATCTCTCATAGTATATCTTCTATTATCCGATAATGATATTATGGCATCTTTTGGATTGTAAAGATATGGTGGCAATGTAATGGTTGCAATTTCCATCACATCACTTGGTTTATCTGATTGTTTTGGATTTAAAGAAGGAGTTCCTTCCTGAACTATAAAATTACCATTTTTATCGAGATATAATTTATCTATTCTACCAAGATAAAATTGATATCCTAATAATGCACTTTCATTAGGACTCATGATAATTTTAGGATCTTGCCCGAATGATCTTGAAGAAAAATCAAATGGGGAAGAAGTATTTGAATTAAAAACTGATACTCTTGGTCTAAAATCTAAGGTATCTGAAGCCCTTATATTATTTAATCCAATATTCGGAATATCCTCAGAAAATCTATCTTTAGTGTAACTATTTACAGTAAAAACATCTCCAGTATCATTTGATTGTACAATGTAGTAATCAAATATAATTAAAAGTCTTCTTGATGGAGATTCTTCTCCAGATTTTCTTATTAATTTTGAATAATCATAGTATTGTTCCTTTTGTCCCTTATCTAAATTAAACTTATTAGTAATATTTTTATACTTACCTTGTGTTACTGTTAAAACATTAGTTTTAATATTAGACTCTTCAAAAGTTACATTTTCCCCCACTGAAAATCTATTATTATTTAAATAAACAATTCCCAAAATATTGGAAGATGGTTTTGAAACAATTCTTGCAACACAGTTGCTAATGTTACCTATTATATTTTCGCCTATAATTGCGTTCAAATCAACATTTGCAATAGCACTAAATGATAGTTGGTCCAATACTGGATTATTGGTATCTAACGATTCATATATTGCAATAATTTTTGCAACATCAGGATAATTTAGTGATATTTCTTCATCTTGAACTCTTAATCCATAATATTGATTATATTCCAATCCATCATTAATTGATGTACTTATTCCAGTACCTGATTCCGGATTTTTTGATAAATTTATATTGAGTATTTTACTTCTACTAAATTGCTTTATTTTACTTTGAATTGAATTTTTTACAAATGTTGCATTTATAGATGAAATTTGTTTATTTTGAATACTTGTAAATGTAACTTGATCTGAATTTAATCCTAAAATAAATTTATCTGGAGTTAATTTTTCAACTGTTCCATCTGAATAGAATATAGAATATCTTTCTTCGTCAAAAATTTCAAACTTTGATGTTGTAGAATTAATACCTAAATTAAAATTACTAGTATTTACAGTTAATGCATTTGCTGAAGGAGTAAATGTAGTATTAGATTGTGCAGAAAAAGTTATCGTCGCATTGTTTAATGATACGGATTCTACATTTTGATTTGGAAGTTGTGCATATAAAAATCCCTTTTCACTATTTTTAATTTTTGGAATTCCTAAACTATAAGTACCAGTATAAGTTGATAATGGTAGAGATCCATCACATACATCAGTAACATTAGAAACAGATGCCAAGACGATTGATGTTCCTGATGGAGAAATAGATACAACTCTGTTATAAACTTCTAAAGTAGAACCAGATTTTTGATATCTAATTATAGTGTCAGATTTAATTCCCGCAAAAGATTCCGGAGAAGATATGGATGCTGTGCTAGTTCCACCAGATTCTGCTGCAATAGTAATTACTCCTCCTCTTAGAACTCTATCGAGTTGAGTATCACATACAAAGGAAGTAGAAAAACCAGATACAGAATTTGGTTGATGTCCTGATTTTATATCATCAATGCCGTAAATTTTTACTGATACTATTGTTCTTGGTAAAGATTCTAAACCATTAATTAAAATTTGCTCCCCAACTGAAAATGATCCAGAAGTTTGACTTAGAGTTAATAATTTAGTATTGTTTCCCGCAGAAACTGCGTAACCACTTGCTCCACTACTTTTACCTTTTATAAATGATGTTTGAGGAACTTGAGTTGAAGAAACTTCTTGATTTAAGGTTATTTCAGTATATGTTTGTATATCATATAAATAAAGGTCCCAATTTGTTGCCGAATTGTCATATGAAGCATCTGTCAAATTAAATGCATAAATTCTTGCCGAACCAATAGTAGATCCTGCTGCAACTGTTCCATTTTTTCTTCTATTTTGAAAATATATTGGTTCTTTTTGTTTTGGAGATCCACTTACATTATTAACTCTTAAAAGATTTCCCATTTCAAATGGTATATTTGTTGAAGGAATAGATCCTGTAGTTCTTGGTTTGGGAACATCTACAATTTCTACTCCAGTTTTTTCAATATCATATCCTTTAACATAAGCCTTTCCGGGAGAAAGTTTTATACACATCAAATCATCTGATGGAATATTTCCTTTTTCAGTCTTTTGATTGATAAAAAATATTCCATCGTTTCCAATTCTATTATTCAATGAATTATTAATTGAAAATTCAAATGGTCTAATAGAATAATCGCCAGATTCATCATAAGTTCTTTGTGCAATGTAATCTCTTATTAATGAATAACTTGTTTTAACTTCTACTTTTTTAATAGATCCATTTTCTACTCTAAGAAGTTCAATAAAATCAGTATCGTTTATATCATCTAAAGGTTTTTTGGTTAATGATAAAGAAACTTTAAATCTATCTGCACCTGGAGCAGCATAGTTTGTAAATCCTTTAGCATTGTCATAAAGTGATGAATCATCTTTTGCCGTAATTATTGATTCTTCAACCTTTAGTCCCACTCTATAAGATGGTTTATTTGTATAATAATCTAAAATAATTGTTTGTTGTGGAACTCTAGAAAAAATTCCCCTGACAAAGTAAACTCCTTCACCAATTGAGGCTGCAGATCCAATATGCGTAGAATTATCTAATGTAGTACTAGCAAATGAAGATCCTGCATTTATAGTTGTAAATCCATATTTAATATTTTCATTACAATAAAGAGGTTCATTATCTTGAAAAGAACTTATTTCAAAATTAGAGTCTGAATTTATATATTTTACATAGATTGTTGGATAATCAACCTCTGAATTAGGTAATTGTATTTTTTTTACTACTGCACTGACTCCAGATATTTGACCATTTATTGTTTTTCCTAAGAATTGATCGAGATATAATGATATATCAACACCATATTGTAAAGAATTTAGTTTTACTGCATAAAATTGATTATCAAATGCAATATTGCCAGGAATTACCATTGAACCTTCTTTGAAGATATGACTTCCAAAAGATTCTACTTGATTCTGCAATATTGATTGGAGAGTATTTAATTCTCTAGCCTGTATTGGTTTTCCTGGATTGAAAAGAATTTTATAGTAATTTTTATCTTTTGCACCCACATCTTTTTCAGAAAAATCATCAAAATATGGACTTACATTAAGATTAGTTTTTTGAGCCATCTTTAAAATTCCAGGATAATTTTAACATCTTCTTTTTGTCTAGAATTTCTAGTAACTGTGGGTCTATTATCAATGTAAATTACATCTCCAGACTTACTATTTATCTCAGGATTTGCAAGACCATCTGTAAATACAGATCCAAGATTTATAATTTTATTTGAAACTGATGTTGTAATTCCTGAGAAGGAACTATCTACAGATGCATTAAAACCACCACCAACTTTGGATACTGAATTTGAAAAAGTAAATTTATTAATTGTATTTGTACTAGAAAATAACGATGATATGCCAACATAATCTTGATTACTGGACCCTAAATTTCCATAATAAAGAGATCTATCTTGATAATACTTTAGAACTTTTGTTTCTTGATCATATGATGTAACATATCCATATGCATACCCTCCCTGAACCGATTGTTGAATTTTATCACCAACGGATATAGTCCCTGTAGTTGAACTAAATTTCATTGAATAAACTGCAGAAAAATCATTTGAAGTAAATAATGTAGTGTTAATTCCTACAGAATCAAAAACTAAAGGATTTTTTATAATTCCTACTTGAGCAAATTTGGAATCTATAGGAAAATCTTTTGTGGAATCATCAAACCTTGCATATATTAGAATTTTATCTGCACCCAATTCTTTGTAAATATCAAACCCATGACCCTTCGATGGTGGAATAATTGGAATTAATTCGGCATAAGTTTCCGGAATACTGGACCCTGTTGTACCCAAATCTACCATCGCATAAGTATAATTTTTACCTCCAGAAGTTACAATAGCATTAGTAATTTTACCATTTGCAGAATCAACTTCTATAGATACTGTTGCCCCAGATCCATCACCAACAATATTGCAAGATTGTCCCGATTCTATATTATATCCAGACCCAGTATTCTTAATATAGATCGTTTTTATTTGATTTTCATTTATATCAGAGTTTGCATTTTCCCTAATTGATACAATTTGAGCATCTGTCGAGGACTCCCAATCATTGGGAATAGTAATATAATCTGTAGAATCGAACTTTATGATATCGTTTGGTGAGACTGTATAAAGATATTTCCAAGTATATCCATCAGAGAGTTTTGATGGTTCTAAATCTGTAAATATTGGTTCTACTTGTGATACATTTCCAGTTGTACTAATTCCCGAAGAGCCATTACTTATACAAATATAAACCCTATAATCTGAATTTATAACATAATAATTTGCATCATAGAGACGCATTGAACCAGTAATTGGTGATGGATTTATAATACTATAATCCGGTCTATACATTTCATATCTTTGACCAGAATTCCAACTAATTTTCCTAACAACTCTTTTAATGTTTGCAGTTGTAATTTTTTTACCAAACAATATTGTCGAAGTATAATGATTAAGATAATCAATATTATCAATTGGATTTGGTGGTGTTATATTCCAATTTTGATCTCTACCAAATCCACCATTCCCATTATTTGTCGGATTTGAAAGACCTACAAATACATAATATGAATTTGTAGAATCATTTACTGAATTTACAAAATTAGTAGCATTAAGTATTCTAAATTGATCTGTTACAAGTGCAGACATCTTAATATAGTTTTTTTTATATTTATATTATCATTAAAACTTATTTTTTAATGATCCATTATCATTAAAACCATACCCCCTTCTTTGTATTGATGGGAAAGATGATAATCCAGAATTTGCATTAAATCCAGATACTCCTATTGAAATTGGATTTTTTGAACGTTTAAATCCAGACATTCTACCCCAAGAAAATTTACCAATAAAATTACCTGATGTTAAAATTCCAATAACATTGGAATCGGATTTTACATTGCAAGTAATGATGCCAACTGATGCGTTAAATGCACTTATATAGTAAATATTATCAAGAAAACTTGTACCAATTCCAACCACTGAAAGATCATTATTGATAATTGATGTAATTCCATTACCAACTTTAGTATCAAAAATATAAATTGGGTATCCTACTTGAAGATTAGTAAAAGGTGATAACGATGGATCTAGGGTAAATTTTATTGCCAGATAAGTGCCGATACCAACTGAAGTTGAAATTCCGACAATATTTCCAGAAAATCCTTGAATGCTGGTAATATTAGTTATATTTTCATAGATTGGTTTTGGTAATGGTACAATAACATTTGGTGGATTTGTAAATGTATACCCAAATCCAGGATTTATTATTGTTACTGGAGATGAAAGCGATCCATTTAAAATAGCAATAGTTGCAGTTGCAGTTGCACCTACACCTGTTCCAATTCGTTTTGGTGCAGAAATTTTTACAGTTACTGATGCCCCGGTATAACCACTACCAACATTATTAATTGATAAAGATTGAATAGTTCCTGCAGATGATACAATCGCAGTTACAGCGGCTGAAACTGGATCTGCTTGGCCGGAAACAATTAGACCATCAAAATCTATATCTATTGGTGAATTGTTTTCATAGTTAAAAAATTGAGCATTATCAACAAATAGTACAGTATCACTTGAATTTAAGTCTCTAATAATTTTTGAAGTTGGATAAATTTGGGGTTCTATAGACTCTCTAGATTTTGAAACTATTGTCCCATCAATAATTTTGTCTACTTTTTGTTTAATCCAATTTATTGGTTTTAAATTTTCAGTATCTACTCCTTCAGAATAATATAATTCTGTTTGAATTGTATCTGAAGATAAAATGTCCGTTATAGATCTTATATTTTGGGTCGTTGTAATTCCTAAGTATGTGTTATTACTAAACACTTGCACATTATCACCCGTTTTAAGGGTTTCGTTCACAAAAACCGATTTACTATCATCAGAACTTCCTCTATAAAAGAAAACTGAAATATTGTCTTCTGCTTTTGGTGGATAAGTGAATGTGAATGAAGTTCCCCCCTTGAATTGATACGCAACTTTTGGTTGCTGTAAAACACCATTTATGAAAATTAATAATAAAGAATCAAACTCAATTAACTGAGAATCTAAATTGGAATTATTTTTTTCAAAACTTAATAGTTGTGATTTGTAATATAATGGGAATCTAGTTCTTGTTCCATCTTGATATGATTTGATACTATCAATATAATCTAATTCTCCAAATTGCCAAGCACCGAATGAATCAGTGAATGTTTCTAAAATTGTCAGTTGAAATTCTGAAATTGGACTTCCTAATCCATAATCTGTTACTAAACCTACTGGTTTTACTACATCACCCGCTCTAAATCCATATCCATTTTTAGAAATTTTGAATGAAGAAACTTCAAATAATGTAGAACCTATTCCGGTTGTTGATACCGTCCCAACCTCAACATTTAATAATAATCCAACACCAGTTTCTGTAGTATTTCCTATTCCCAATCTAGATACTCCAATTACTGGTAAATTCTCATAGTTTGGAGGAGAAATGTTAATAGTTGGATTTGTATACCCTGTTCCACCATTAACTATTGTAAATGATAAAGTTCCTCCAACCCCAACAGATGCTGAAATTACTGCTTGATTTCCGGCATGTCCATATTCAGTTACTGCAATGGAAACTGGACTTCTATATCCTGATCCCCAATTTCCAGTTGTTCCAATTCCAACAGAAATAATTGATCCCGCAGAAATTGATGCAGTAACCGATGCACCAACTAATGGGGCATATCCTAAACCATTAGTTGATCCAAGAGATACAATCATTCCACCTCTTGGTAATTGGTTTAGATTTATATCGGAATCTGATATTATTGTATCACCATTTGAAGAAGTTATTCCAGTAAATATTACACTACTAATCCCGGACAAATTATTTTCAACAATACTAAAGTTGTTGTTAGCATTATTTTGAGTAGACGGAGTTTGGAATATTCCATTTATAAAAACCATTCCATTTGCACCATCCGAACCAATTCCAATTGTATTCAATCCAGAAACAGTCAATCTATATGTTTGACCAATACCAGTAAATTCTTTGGATATATCATCAAAAATTTTATTATCATCATAATTTTTTTTCAGAAATACTCTTCCATTAAAAAATGATCTTGGATCTGGCAAATTATCAACATCACCAAATAATTGATCTTCTAATCCACCACGAGGAGGGTCTGAAAAATTAATACTATTCTTTACAATATTAAATGACCCTCTATATAATTTTACAGGACTTGAATTTAAATGTGTAGATGTAGAAGAACCAACAAATCCTCTAATAACATTCACCAATGGTACTTGTCCTGAGAAGGTTATTGGTCCAGAATAAGTACTACCCAATCCAACATTAATAACTTTCATATATTCATCATCAATCTTCAAAAAATCACCAAGAGAAATTGAAGAAATTCCACTAATTCCAAATATCGTTGAAGAAGATCCTATTTGACCACCATTATCTACGACATAACTTAATCGAGAGAATGAAATAGGTGATTGTACAACATTATCGATTGAAATAATACATTTTTCATTCTTTTTAAACATTTCAAGTTCATGAGCATTTCCAGATCCATATGATGTGAATGTGACGGCGATAGCAGGAGATGCTAGAGCATAATCTTTTCTTGTAGATATTTTGAATTTATTATTATCAATTTTGATAGCATAGACCACATTCGGTAAAATATTTGTTACTATACCTACATTATTCAAAGTTGAACCAATTCCAACAGATGTTGCTGCGACTCCAGAAAAAGTTGAATTTGGTCTGTAAATTAATTCTTCTCCGGTATTGAAAAAATGATTTGGTATATTAAACTCACCAGTAGATAAATCTAGCATAGAAGATTTTGATGGATCAAAAACTTTCATGAATATTGGAGTTCCATCATAATTCAATTCAAATTTAAGTTTATTAAGTTCATCAACATTTGCACCAAAAAATCTAGAAACTCCAATAGATTCTAATGTGTTTCCATATTCTAGATTTTTGGGAATATTGACATAATCAACTTCAGAGTAAAATAACTGATTAAAACTTATAATTTCAAAATTTCCCGATAAATTTTGATCTGGATAAAACTTTAAGCAAGCAATTCCCCCAGCAACTATCTCCCCACCAAAGGTTCCAATTCCTGTAGTGCTACCAATAGACAAGAATGGATATTGTGAGGTGTAAGTATTATTATTATTCGCATCATTTATCATAATGATTTGATGTAATGAAGTTGTTTGTCCAATTGAAACTCTTATCGTAGATTTGAGTGATGTAAATAACAAATAATCAAATTCTGTTATAGTTGATGCTGAAGATACATTTTTATATGAAGATTCATATTTAACTGTTTTTTCCGATCCGTCTGGTTGCCCATCCGTTTTAAATCTGTAAGTACTAATACCAATTGAAGTAGATCCAAATCCTATATTTTTTGATCTAACTATAACGGAACTATTTGAAGTATTATTATATTGTAAACTTAGTATTCCACCATTTATGTTTGAAGTAAATGATCCTATAAATCTTGAACTAAAACCATCGGCAGTGTTATCGAAGAAAAATTCACTCATGTTTGTATTTGTCCCATCATGATCGACAAATAATTCCACATAATTCATTTCATTTGTAGAATTATTTGTTAAATGAATTTCAGAATATATTGATTTTGTTGATGAAACTGGATATTCTAATATATTAATAGTCTGGAATGGAGGTACTACAGACGTTTTTGATATTAAGTTTATGTATCCAAATGAAGTTGTTCCTATACCAGAATTGAAGTTGCTAAATGAATTACTTAAAAACTTAATGTTATATGTAAAATCATTTACATTAAATGGTTCTAATGATAAGTAATTTTGATTAGTTCCTTCATCAGTATGTCCATAAAGTGTGGCGATAGGTGATTCTATATTTGTAACTACTCCTTTATCTAAGATAAAAATATTATTATTATCTGATAAAACAATTATCTCACTAAATTGAATTTGAGAATAATCATTATTTGAAATTTGTACCAAGTATTTTTGGTATTTTTTGGTTGGATTAATTGTATCAATATTAACTCTTTTATCTACCTTTTGATTTGAGTTAGAAAACCCTTTACTAATATCATCAATTTCAAGAACTCTATTCGTTAGACATTCAATGTAATCAGATAATTTTTTGTTTGTTAGTTTCAAATATCTTGAAAATTTATTTTCAATAGTATCAACATCAATAGATAAGTCAAAGTTATTAATTGTATCAACTCTCTTTTGTTCTAAAATATCATAAATTATTGTAGTATATTCATTTATTGCAATTGATGATGGTCCAACATTGTTTGTTATTTCAGTATCTGCAAAGTTTTTGAGACCAGATGTATGTAGAAGTTTATTTACTGGACTAACAATTTCTGTCCACTTTTTACTACTTTTAACAGAATATGAAAGATTTTGATAATAATCATTATCTTGAATAACTTGATAATCATCATTCAGTTTTCCTATATTATCAGACCATCCAATTCTAGTGGTATACCCATACCCAATATTAAATACACCCTTAGATATATTTACACTGTCAATTGTTGCCAATAACCCGGATTGTCTTCCTCTTAAAATTTGATTTGATTTTAAATCATAGTAACCAGAGGTTTTTATGAAAGAACTACTAGATTCTACGATCTTTAATTCAGTCTCTGTGAATCCATTTCCACTATCAATATCTAAAGACTCACCAATTATAAATTTAGAGAATGTTTGTACTGAATTAAATTTTGGATAATTATTATAATTTACAATTACCGCACGAAAATTTTGCATAGTCCCAGCTATTCCAGGATTGCTAGTTAATTCTGAAATATCATATTTTAAAATTCTTGGTAATGAAGTACCAGAATTTAGATATTCTGTTACAGTAAAAAATTCGTATCCATAATTTTCAGAATTTAATCCATCACCAGATGTTCCATTTTTCAAAATACCCTCAACAAAAATTTTATCTCCTTGTTGAAATGGTTCAATTCCGAATCCAGATAATGGAGTTACTAATGTGCAAGTAATTATTCCGGATGTAGATGATTGAACAGTTTGTATTCCTACACCATTTGAATTATTAACTGATATTATCTTTGGAAGTTTTTCTGGAATTCCTTTTGGATTTTCAATAATTGATACATAATTAATTGAAGTTCCAACTAAATTAGCAGATAATTTTCCAGAATTAATTTGTTTTCCAGTTTCCGAATTAACAACTATTAAATCTGGACTTGATGTATAGTTTTTCCCACCGTCTAAAATTTCAACCCCCAAAATAGTATTTGAATTTTTAATTGTTAAAAATGTTGGTATAGAAGCTTCTGGATTAAGAGTTTTATCTGATGAATATTCAAATCCCTCATTTACTATTCTGACCTGATTTATTTTTCCTATATTAGATGATTTAGGTATTATATAAGCACCATTTCCATAGTTTGTTTTTATTGTTTCAAATGAAGGTAACTTTTTAAATTCATTTGCAGATGAAATGACTCTAATTTTTTCAATTGCACCAATATCAGTTTTTGAATTAGTTGTATAATATAGAGAATCGCAATCAATATTTTGATAATAATTATTTTCAGGTTTTTTTGTTAAGGAAACATCAAAAGTTGTTGATCCCACACCAGAAATGATATAAGATCCATTATAATAACTTTCTATAAAACTAATTTTTGAATAATTTTGAACATCATTATCTGTTGGTACAATCGAACCTGATTTTTCTAAAGAATAATATAAAGTTTGAGGAATGTTTTCACTATAATTAATGGTTAATGATGCAACTGAAGATATTCCTGCATTTCCAATTTTTGATATTGAGAAAATGCTAGTTGACCCAGTAGAAATAAATTCATTAGTAAAATCTTCATCATAAAATATTTTTAAATTATATCCGGATAAAGAAGAATCTGTCAAATCATAAACCAAATTATTATTCCTAATAGATACAATTTCTGGATTAATTAATCCTAACTCATGTGTCGATACTGGAGCATTTGAAATATTTACAGTTATTGGAGGAGTTGATAAAGAATCAACTAATGTTTCGCAAAGTTTAATAGTGTTTGTATCTATTTTATAGATATAATAAAACCCAGTAGATAATCCAACTGCAGGTTGTGAAGACTTATAGAGGACTTTATCTCCGGTTTTAAATGAATTATTATTAATCGTTATTTCACTATTCGCAGTATTAATTCCAGAAGAATTGAATTGAATTGGATTGATAATTAATCTCTTACTCTGTATATCATATTTCAATTTAATTGCTGTTGATGTTCCAATTCCAACAGAAAGTCCAGGATTGACATTTAAATTTATCTTATCTCCATCGACTAAATTATGATTTTTTTCTAATGTAACTTTAGAATAAATTCTATCAACAGTACCTGTTATTTGATTAAAATTTGATTGAATTGAGTACCTATAATCACTACTTCCATCAGAGGTAAAAAATAAACCCTTTGATGTTGTAGTTAATCCAATTTGTGTTACTATTCCAATGTAATCTGCAGATTGTTTTATAATGTAAACTTTTTGTGAATTTCCACTTTCAGGAAAACCAAAAATACTACTTTCTGAAGTATTTGAAACTGAAAAATTCGTTGAAGTAGAAGGTTTAATAAAAGTTACTTCTTGTCCATTATAAAATGGATGATTTGGTATAAAAATTGATTGAGTTGGAATTGATACGATTTTATATATGTTACCTATTTTGTATGATTTTGAAATTTCTACTCCGGGAGTTGTTCCAATCCCTATTGATTCCTTTGGATTAAAAAATACCAAATCATTTATTTTAGAATCAAAATTTTTTACCGATTTATTAATTATAAAGTAATTTGGTATGAAATATGTTGGTGTTGTTGCAGTATGAGATGTTCCGGTAGTTTCTCTAGATACTCTAATAATATTTTGATTTTTAAAAATGTTTAAAATTTTTAATTTTTCATTATTAATTTTTATGCTACTCCCAATAGAAACAGTATCTGGGATATTTGTTAATAAAATATCAGTTACAATTCCTGTAGTTGCGTAATTTTGAATATCTTCTGATAGTATGGAACTATATGAAGTTATTCCAATTTGGTAAGATCCATTTAAGTCATTAATTTGAGTAGAAAAACCAGTAATATTAACATAGTTTAAATTATTTAATTGGTGATTGGGTGGTATAGATACTTTAATTTTTTCTCCAGTCTCCCATACGAAAATAGAATTGTTATAAGTTTCTATTGATGTATTGACATTTAAAATATTTTTGCCTCGGATTTGAGAAATTTCCGCATTAAGTCCTCCACCACCAGTATCAGTTTCATCAAATATAATTTTATCCCCTACATTATAATCATCTCCTGGATTTACGATATCAAAGTTTTCTATTGATCCAGAAGTTACAGATTCTACAATAGTTAATTGATTTATAATCTCATTAGATTCCGAAATAAAATCATTGTCAGCATATCTATCAGAAACTTTATACGGAAATGTATTTCTAATTAGTCCTGAGTTATTAAAATCAAAATCTTGATTTAAAAACTTGTTTTCCTTTATATACTCTGATTTATACTTATTTCCAATAAAATATGGAAAACTACCTACACTATTACCATTAGAATCAATAATTGATGTTGCAAAATAAGCATATACTCCGTTTGGAAATTCTGGTGTTACACAAAATCTTCCATTATATTCATCTAAATCGCCGGAATTTGTAAATTGATAGTCTTCTACAAAAAATCCTTCAAAAAATTGCGATGGTCGATCAGTTATATTACTAGAACTTAATGTATAACCAGAAAGTAATTTTTTAATCGGTGAGTTTTTATCCCTAGAATCTGAATAACCGTAAGAACCATAAATTGGATTTCCATCATATCCCCATCCAATTAATGGTGAGTGTGATGATCCATTATCTCCAAAAAATTCTTGAGTAAGATTTGAATAACCACAAATGGAATATTGCAATTTATTATATGATGATGTTACTATTTCATTAGCCGCAAATGTTGTATCAGTAATGTCATTATATAAAATATTGTTATTGGCAGTTAATGATCTAACGACAGGATCGAAAATTGCATTTTTTCCAGATGATTCGACAATAATGGATGTATTTGAAGGGGAATATCCTATTCCGGAATTTATAATAGTCACACTAACAATTTTATTATTAACCACTACAGGTTTCAATGAAGCACCAGTTCCATCTCCAATAACTTTTAGTTCCGGAATTGAATAATACTCAGACCCACTGTACTGAACCGAAATATCAATAATACGACCATTAGATATCACTGGTTTTATTTGTGCCTCTTTTCCGTTTTTAATTGAAATAGATGGTTTTTTATGATAATTTAAAATCGAAGATCCATATCCTACTCCAGATTCATAAACATAAATGTCAGCAATTTTTCCCCTAACGATTGGAGTTGCATCAATAGTCCCCCTAAATTGAGTACTACCCAATCCAACAGAACTATACTCTATACTAAAGTTTATTTTTGGATAATTGAAAATTTGATATCCAGATCCAATGTTATTAAATTTTACATATTTTCCTCTTTGGTAATCACTTATATAAGTTCCACCAATTCCAGCATTTACTATTCTAAAATTATCATCATCTATCTTTATTATGTAATATTGATTTAATGTAGATAGACCAATTATTCCTGTAGTTTCATATTCATAAACTACAAGTTCTCCTGTTTTAAAACCATGATTAGTGAAAGATATAATATGATTTGTTGTCGAAATTCCTGATGGAGAAACTCTGAGTTTTCTGTTCGTATATCCAGATCCACCATTAATTACTTTAATTTCTGTTAGGGTATTTTTTGGTTCTGTGACAAATTTTTGAATACCTGATGTACCCATGGTGGTAAATCCAACAGTATTAATACCACTTATGAAATCATTATATGACTGATATAATTGAATTGTAGAATCACTTATATATTTTACATAATATGTTGATTCAGATTTTAAAGTTTTTCCAGTATCAAAATTGTTACCACCAAAAGATCCTATACCTAGTGGAGGATTTTTTCCAGGTCTATAAATAACTGCCTCGCCGTTTATGAGACCATGCTTTGATTTGAATGTTATAGTCTCAAAATTTATATCTACACCGCCACCATATCCAAGTTCTCTAGCATCAAACTCAATTTCTCTTCTTTTTCTTTCGATTATTGGATTAAATGAGCAACCTTTACCATTTCCTCCAGTGACTGCTACAGATACTACAACATCAATATCAAAATTTTGTGGTGTTACATAAATTTTTTCTATTGAACCAACTATTACTGGTTGAACTAAAGCATTTCCACCAGAAACTGATAATAGTGGAGGATTTATAACATCATAATTTTTTCCACCGTTCAATATATTAACTTTTTCTAATGGACCATAATAGATTTTATCATTAGACTTATAACTTAAAATTTCAACACCATTAACCATCATCCCAACAGATCCTGGTGATGTTAAATCAGATCCTCCTTTTTTCTTAATAATATTCAATGGAAACTTTCTTAATATTTTTTGTGGAGATATAATACCTTCTTTCTGATAACTTAGAGTAAATTTATGTGTGCCTGCAGTTAAATTTCCAAAATACAAATAATTTAATGAACCAATAACTGATCTTGATGCATAGAGTCTAATTTGTAAATTACCAGGAAGAACTTCAACATAATATAAACCTTCAGTCAATCCAGAAATAGGTAAGTCTGATGGTTTATAGTAAACTTCACTACCAGTTACAAATGAAACCTTAGATTCAAAAGAAATTATTGAATATAATTTCGTTATTGAATTTTGTTCGGATACTCCAGACGCATTATACGAAAAAATATTATTTGATATATTATATGATGGTAAAGAATTTGATGCAATGTATATGAATTCATCATTTTCATTATAGAGGTTTTGAACATCCGAAAATAAAGAATCATATTCAAGAGGAACTAATGTACTTTTTGCTGTTTTAATTCTTCTTCTAACATCATAGTTGAAACTTCCATTTAATGTAAAAGATTGATTTAATGTAATTTGATTTCCTACGATTCCAGTTATTAATAAATTTGAAGCTATTATATTATTTGACCCCTGCGATAATACATCAATATAATCACCAACTCTTAAACTTGATTTATCAATATTACTTTTTAATGTAACTTGAGAGATTGATCCATCAGAAAAAGTATCAATTTGATATCTTGAACTGGTATTGTAAATCCAACTATTGGCAAAAATTTCTTTATATGAAGAATCAGTATCTGGATTTCTAATCAATTCTCCTACAGATTTAACTCCTATTTCTTCTCCTACAGATATGAAAGAATTTTCAAAAATTGATTGATAATCTGATAAAATTCCAGTTATTCTAAATTCTACCTTCTTTGACAAGTCTCCATTTTCATAACCATAATAAGTCTCATCAGATCTAATTATGGAAGATGTAGAAATGCCCGTTAGAATTCCAGAACATCCAAAAAATTGATTGATACTTTTACTGGTATATGTAATTTCATTATTTGATGCATAAATTTTACCAGAATTTGGAAATCCTATAGTAGAATCTACTGTAATTATTGAACTACCAACACTAACATAATTAATATTTTTCGTATTACCAGTTATAGAAAAAGATCCGGTAACTGTTGGGTATGAATCATCATAACCAACAAAAAGTAATAATTTATAATAAGTTTTTCCTTTTCTTTGTATAATTTCAACCTCTGAAATAGATGCAGTACTATTATCTTTATTTTTAAAAATAGTTTGCCCTTCGAGGTTAGAAAGATTTCCGGAAATAGATTCTGCAACTATTATCTGTCTCCTTAAATAAGTTGCTGAAGATGGCTTTATTAAATAATTTTCGAGATCAATTACTTTTGGTGCCTCTCCAAATAAAACATTGAATAAAATTCTAAATGATTCTTCTGTTCCTTTTGATTTGTATAGAGTTTTTGCTTCTTTTATAAAATTTCCGACATTCAAATCTGCGTCAAAATTTAAATTTTCTAAACCTGGTGTTAAATTATACTTAATTTTTTTATAAAATTCTTGTAAAAATAATGCACTTAAATTTTGTACAGATGCAGATTCGGTGTGAAAGGATGCCTCTGATGTTGAAAATACTAGTTCTTCGGAGTTTAAATCTTTATGGTAACTAGTAATTCCAGAAAAACCACGAATACATCCAATAAATGTATTTGTTGTTATTCCTATGTATGTAATAATTTCGTCATCTATTTTTAAGAGACCATACTTTTGAGGAAATCCTTTGGTGCTGGAAACAACTATATTTTTTGAGTCGGAAGAAATATTTTCAGATAAAATAGTGGATCCTACTACTACTTCTGGGGTTAAATTATCTAATTTTAAATATTGATCAAGATTTTCTACTATATCAATAGTTCCACCTTGATACTCTTGGGAGATGTAATATTGTTTTAAGAATTCTGTTATCTTTGGACTTTCATCTAATATGAATTCTGGAAGTTGACTATTAATAATTTGCTGTACTTTTACTCTAGATTCAAAACCAGTTTGTATCATATTACGACCTCTTTAATTCTCCATTAGAATAACTTGATCTGTAGTATTCACTACTAGAAAACATAACTCCAGATGTATCATCTCCAGAAGTTATGACATCTTTAATCATATTTATTGAACTTTTTGAAACATCAAATGATAGATATAAATCTTTCAATCCTATGACATCATTTGACTCAGGATATGCCTGAACTTCAATAATATCCTGAGGTAAACTTGTTGATGTGATATTTAATACACCTAATAATATTTCTCCAGATTCATAGTTCACAGTACCTGCAGATTTAACAATAACTTTATTTTCGAACTTTATTGTAGTAGTTGCAATACCGACAGGAGAAATATCTTGTACAATTGAAATAACTCCTGTTTTTAAATCATCATTTGGGGTATCGGTTAAATAAACTACACCAGTTTCACCTAAAAGATTAAATCCTGTAGATTTAATATTTTTTCCTGAAGGATTCACATGAAATCTATTTCCAAAACAAATTTCATATTGGGTAGGGGAATTAATTGATGCTTTAAGATCTCTTCTGATTCTTATTTTTGTAATATTAGATGTAATAGAAGAATCTGTATTATCGATAATTTGAAGAACTTTACTATATTTAAATCTCCCCCCAAAAGAATTTAAGTCCGATGATTCAGAATACATATTCAATGAACTTATAATTTTTGTTCTTAACGATTCGACAGTATCAACTTGGGAGTAATTGTAATAAATTGATGAATCTATCTCAACATAAAGAATTTGTAAGTCTATGATTTCGGGATTAATACCAATAACTGAATATTGTTTAAGTTTATTTTTAATTTGCTGTTTATTAAAATCAGATACATAAGTACCATTCTTTGGTTTGATACTTATAAAAACCTTCCCATACTGAGGTGGATTAAGTTCTTCGCCACCAACTACAGATACTGATTCTGTTTGAGGATAAATTTTAGATTTAATAATTGCCTCATAATCTCTTACTGTTACTGCTCTATACTGTGATGAATAAAGTCTTGGGGAATAATTTTTAATAGAATCTATGGTTTCAATATCAGATCCATTTTGTGATGACTGAATTGATGTTACCGTTATTGTGTTTGTTGGTATTACAATATTATTTGATGAGTCTGTGAATGATCCTGCAAATGTAAATGAATTTGCCCCATTTCCATTCTTTCCACCAGTAACGATATATGTAACAGTAATTACCGAATTATTTTCTAACTTTTTACCAAAAATACCATCACCGAAAAGTAGTTCATACTTTTCATCTTGAACTTCTTGAATTAAAAATATTTTTGATTCTGAATTTATATTAAATATATTATCTACGAGAGTATATTGATTTCCAACTCCAGAGTCACTAATACCTTTAACATAAACTCTGATCGTTGAAGTGTCTATAAATGAATTATCTAAAATGAATCTTTGATCTAAAGATCCATTTACAGTAAATTGTTTTCTTAAAAATGTACCTTCCTTAATTTCTATGCTATTGAAAGATGCTACTCCATTGGCAGCATTTACACTGATGTTATCTGGTGTTGAAAAAATATAAGAAGATTCGCTTACAGAACCCGTACAAACTAATCCAGACTGTAAAGTTACAGTTGGCGAGTATCTAACTGGATTTGTTGAAATTGGAGGAACTGAGACTGAAAAAGATATCAGAGCAGTTGAGCAATTTCTTGAACGAGGAACATACCCAATTGTTCTTGCTAGAGAGACAACATTTTCTCTTACAGTTGCTGAGTCTAAGAATGACTCATTAACAACCATATTTGAATTAAATGCTGTAATATAAGTATTATAAGCAAGAGTGTCGATTAGAACCGAAAAATTAGAACCTTCAAAATCAAAGTCGGTAAAATTTGAATTCGCACGAAGATAGTCCTTAATGGAGGTTCTTATTTGATCAAAATCTAGATTCGTAAACTTAGTGAAAGGCATTTTATCTTGTTGCCTCTAATATAAATGAAAATTTTTGTGTTGGAATTTCTTGCCCAATAATATTAAAATTAATTGTAACTTCAAATTCATTTGTATCTGGTAAAGGATTAACAAATACTCGAACATCATTAACTCTAGGTTCGTAATTCGAAATTACATTTAAAATTTGATCTTCAATTACTGATCCAGTTGCAAAATCTACAAATTCAAATAAACTTGATCTTACATCTGAACCTAGAGTTGAGTTAAAAAATCTTTCAGTTGGTATTGTTTCAACTAAATTGCGAATTGATCTGATAATAGCAGTTTCATTTTTTAATATTGGAAGATCTTTCGTCACTGGATGTGGATCAAAAGATAAACTAATATCCTTAAAAACTCTTGATATCCGTGTAACTGCCATTTTAAATAAATTTCTTTATTTATTTATGTCTATTTCCAAGATGATCCATAACTTGGTTCAGTTCCATAATTCCAATCATCATAATCTTCATCGTTTCTTATTTTCTCATGTAACTCAACTTGTTTTTTAAGATCATGTTTTGGTGCAAGATCATGCATAACTTCTTGAATGACTCTCTTTGGTTTCATTTCATCATAATCAGTGATCAATTTTTTAGTTCCCCACATCTCATACATGTAATTACTATCTCTATCGACTGGTAAATTAGACATTTTAGCTCCTGTTTTAAAGAATAAAACAGAACTTTTATAAAGGAGGTTTCTATCTCCCATAAGTATTTAACGATCTAATTCTCTTAACTTATAATTATCTGAATTTAAGTATTTTAGTAGTTCTAATGCTATTAATTTTGGATTTCCTTCACCACAGGTATAAACATCAATCGCAATACATCCATTTTCAGGCCAAGTATGACATGAAACATGACTTTCTGAAAGGGCAATGACTATGGTACATCCCTGAGGAATAAAACAATGTTGGTAAATGTTGAGAATTGTCATTCCAGCACGATTTATACCATTTTCCATAATTGCTTGAATGGCAATTCCGTCATTTAAAAGGTTAAAATCGACATTGTAAACCTCTAAAAGTAGATGTTTACCCATCGAAAACTGTTTCAATTTACTTTTTGCGAAAAATTTATTTATTGAATATAAAATCCCTTACGAAAATAGTCACTATCTTCAATAAAATTCATATTTTTAATTTTTTCATCTGGATGAAAATGATCAGTGCTTTTTTTCTATCCATTCTTTACGAGCAAGACGGCCCATTCCGAGTAAATTAAAGGATGGGCGAACAATATAAAAGTCGGATTCGGGAACAGTGGTTCCAACAGGACCACATGTATAACCCAATATCCGACTTAGAAATAATTTATTATAAACCCAGAGATCTGATGAATGTATATGATTCCATTCATCATTGACATCTAGGTGATACATTATCCTTTCCCCTGTCCTCTATATTTTTTTCTTGCTCCATTACGAGATGTTGCAGAATACTTAGTACCATCTCCATCTCCCTGACGGGATTTCTTAGGAGGTCCAGGAATATAAGAACTGCTTTTATTCAGTCCACCTTTTGCTTTTGTAGCCATAAGTTATTCTCCACTAAAATTTCAGTTTCAAGATCTTCAGGTTTTGGAGAACCTGTCTGATAAAAATCAATTGACAGATCCTCCATTGTATTGAAATATTCTTCTTCTGTAAGACAAGTATAAATTTTTCTTCCTTTACAAAGAATATTATAACGCTCGTTGCTCATCAAATCACTCTTGTTTTTTCGTGACCAACGCGAATGCGAGGATCGCACCAAATTTGGAAACCTGCCTCTATTGCATCCAGACAGAATGATACATCTTCTCCACACATATCCTGAACTTCTCCAGATTCAAAGACTTGCATCTTTGGAGCAAACCAAGGATACTTCATTTCAGAATGTTCAAAGACTCCATTCTTAATCAGAACCCAGCCAAATCCAGTATAGTCAACTGTGAATGGTTTACGACGCTTGGAAATGCTTTCAACGGTCTCATGATTCATAACACCACCATTTCCTCTGAAATCTTCTTCATCCAACCAATGTGCGACTGATGTTGTATGACCATCTTCTGTGGCATACCAACCTGCCGCAATATCTTTGTCCATCAGAACCAGTTGCCAAAACTTTTCAGTATTGAAAACAATATCTGAGTCAATCCAGAGTTGCCAATCATATTGAAGTTTTCCATCCCAAGGAATTTGATTCGGTCCTCTTAGAACATTCGCACCTAAACATTTGCATCTTGCAAAGTTTACCATGGATGAATAGTCTTGCGAGATCTGAATACTTGCTCCTGACTGTACTAGATCAAAACACAGTTGAACAAAACTCTTGAGGTAAGTATAAGAAACTCCCCTGCCAGGCAGACAGAAGACGATAGATTTTCCTCTTACCATCTCTCTTGCCAAATTATAGTCCCATTCTTGTTCTTGCTGAACTGAGGGACTTTTTGCTGCTTTTACAGTAAATCCTTTAGCCATAATTTTTTGTAATTACTTCAGTATCATACAGTATTATCTATATGATGTCAAGAACTGCGTTCTGACAGAATTAGTTCATTTCCTTCAAGATTAAATGAGATTTCTGTGTCTTCATACCATTCTAAGTCATTCATGATTTGCTCAGGAATTGTGATGAAGTATTGACCACTGATTGGATCGATCTCTATGGGCGCAAAAATATCCCCGGAATTTTTTTTCATTTGAGTGAATATAAGTTTTGATTTTATATATGCGGGGTTTTTGAAATTTTTTGGTGGGGGGAATTTTTTATTGTGAGGGGTTGTGAGATTTTATTTTGGGTGGGGGATTTTTTTATTATAGAGTCTTATATTTCTCTCGCTTCCGTAACACTTTGTAGGTTAGGGTAGTGTTGGGTTTTTCAATTAGGATCGCTTAACTGTCAATCACGAACGAATAAGGGATACTAATCGTTCGTGATTAGGGCGGCAGAGTATAAACAACTGCCGCCCACGAACGTATAACTTAAGCGCCCAACTCTCCCAAACGAAGTGTGATTTTATGACACGCAATCCGCCGCCCGTTCAGTGTAAACGTATGGCGACGATTGCCGTTCTTTGTAACTTTAACCGTGCAACCCAACACTATGTCATGCGGAGGATTGCCCTCCCCAGCATAACCCTGGCAGTGCAATTCTGCCTCTCCGATCATACCATCACCGTGCAATCCGCCACGGTTGATAGAGTCGATTGCGAACTGTTCGACATCTCTAATGCGCTGAAAGTTCTCTGCGAAAGTAGAAAGCATGGGTCGAAAGTGTGGTGAAAAGTGTCAGGGAAGAACGCGAACTTTGATCTGGTTTCTTGACACTAATGCACCGTTAGAGTTTAAGATACCAACGCTGAGGCATTTGTTATACAAACCCATGTAGAGTTTGCCTACGCTAAGACCGAAGATCTCATCCCATTCTGCACACTTAGGGTTGAAATTAAAGTAGAAGATCTCAGAAAAGTGCAGCGGTGTGGTGATACGCATGGTGAAAAGTGTGGTGAAAAGTGAAAAGAAAGGGGGAGGATTAGTCCCCCTAAGTGTAACTCAGAGTCCGAACTTCTCCCTGCAGATAGGACCGATTCCCAACTCGATTGAAAGGGGATTGGTTAACTCACGCGCACAACATGAACACGTTCCTGTCTGCTGACCGTAGAGTTTAGCGGCAGCGTAAGGATCAGCGGCAGCAGATTGCACCGATTGAATGAGTGCCATTTCACCTAAGTTGGTTGCGTTAGATGTAATCCAACCAAGGTAAATGTTGCTCATTGTGCCCCACTGATTCACCTCTTTATCGTGGGAGAAAACATACACTTTACCCTGATACTTTGAGGGTTTTACGATAAAGTCTGTGAAGCGCATCACAATACGCTTAAGACCCCTATTCTGTGCCTCTTCGATTGCATTTACGATCCCGCTAAAGTTGTAAACAGTGGCGGCATTGTGGCGGATAATGGGATGGCGCATGATGCTTACCTTAGGTGTGGTTTGTGGAAAGAAAGGGGTGAGAATGTCACCCCCAGAGTGTCAGTTAATCCGAATGGATTGCGAAGTTGAAGCAATAGTAAACTGCCCCAACACTTCGCGGCGTTTCTTCTCCGCTTTCAGCAGAAGTTCCTGCTGGTTTATGTCATCCCCGAAATCCTTATTGTTTCGAGTAACCAAACTCACCGTCCGTTGTTTCACCTTAATGGTGGAAACATTCTCTGCAATCATTGCATCTAAAAGGTCAGCGTTTGCTGCCTTTAGTTGTAGTTCCAGAGTCTTAAACTTACGGTGGAGTTCAATAGACTTTTGTGCAAGAGTCTGAAGTTCCATTGTAGGAAAGAATGAAGAACAAAAGTGTAACTAAAGCAAACCTGAAAAGTATAAAACAGCAGAACCGGCGCGACAGTAGAACCCGCCCGACCCATCGCCCGCGATGCCTCCGGCACCGCCCGATCCTGCTATTCAGTTGTCAAGGTTCGCTCCGCTACTGTATCAAATCTGAATGCCCACTAGAGGGTTCAAACCTTAAGAAAAGCGGAAATTACCCATCAGCAACGTTAATGGGTCAAACGCTTGACGGATGGGCGGTTGGCGTGGTTGGAATCGCACCAGCGTCAGGCAGTTTGTATAAAGAACTCAAACAGTGCTAAATGAATTAAACTCAAACAGTGCTAAATGAATTAAACTCAAACACCACTGATTTAATTTAACTCAAACAGTGCTAAATGAATTAAACTCAAACAGTGCTAAGTATAAAAAACTAAGACAGGACTAAATGTAGAAAACTAAACCACACCACTGACTAACATTCTACACTTAATCCTGAGTTAGTTCTTTATGCTCAGGAAAAGTATAAAGAATAAAGAACTACTTAAGATTCATTCTCTATTCTTTATTCTTTCATTCTTCATTCATTTAACTAACTCTGCAGGTGATCCACAAGACTTATAAAATGCAATCATTCTTTCTGCCTCTTGAATTGTGGTGAATGATTGTGTGCGCCATTCACAAGAATTGTAAGGAGTTTGATAACGAATGATGAACATGAATCTAGTTGCGAATGTGTGTGAAATGTGTGCAATCTCGTCGAGATGTGTATGTGTATTCTCGACGAGATTGTATGATGATTGTGTGTAATCTCGTCGAGATCATGTGAACTTGTGTGCGCGTCTCGACGAGATTCAATAATGATGCCTTGACATTACACAATTCGGATCATTAAACCAATCAGAATCCTCATAAGATTCCGACATTCTGATGATAAGATCATCGGTCAATTCAACCATTCCAGTAGTAACTAACTGGGCGATTTCTTCAGGGGTGAGAATAGTGTTCATGATGGTGAAAAATGTAAAGAATTGGGGGGAGGATTGTGCCTCCCCGATGATGCTCAGACTTCCAAAGGTTTCATCGCTTGACCATACTTTTTGAAGTAGAATCCTGCGATCTCAACTGCAGAAAGAACTCCGGGTTCGTTTCTGACTTTAACAGGTTCGCCGTTCTTGAGTGCTGCCCACACGGTCTGGCGGGTGGTGATGTCGGAAGCGGGTGAGAAGGTTCGCATCGGGTGGTGTGGTGTGAACTGAGAGAATTCTACAGGGTCAGCGGCGGATCATCTCAGCAGCAGTGGACAGTGCCTCACCTGTCACATTGCGGATGGGGCGGATTGGTTCCCAGAACCAGTAGAGCAGCAGAGCAGCGATCAGAAGGCGCAGCATGGCACGATGGTAGTAGGAAGGATGGCGGGAGCAGGTTAGAGCGTTGAGCATGGTAGAAGGGGCGCAGAGCGCCCCGTAGGGGTTCAACCGATCAGGGCAGCGATCAGGCGGTCACGCTTGCGGATGGCGGCGGGGATGATGCTCCAATGCTCACGCTTGCCGGTGTTATTGTTCCGGGTTGCGGTGAGGATCCCCGCATCCTCAAGATCGACCATAACAGCGTGAATGGTGCCCTTGTGGCGCTTCGGATCCATGCCCATGCAACGGACGATCTCAGCGCCGCGCATGGCACCCTGCTGAATCAGGATGCTGCGAACCATGGTGCGGGTGATCAGGTGGAAGTTCATCGGAGTGGTGTGGTGAACTGATACCAGTATGGGGGCAGATGGGGCGCTGTGCCATCAGGTTGTGCCACCTTGCGAACTGTCCACTGCTGGGGGTTTATGGGTCTGTGGTGCCTGTAGACTATGGGGACAATCAGCACCAACACCGGCAGGGTCGCCGGTTGAACAACTATCGCCACCGAACCTGCCATAAAATAATGGCGCAAAAAGTATAAAAAAAGGGAGCAGAATTGCCCCCTTAAGTGTAATCAATCAGCGGCAACCATCATGCCATGCTGTACCGCAACTGTTCGCGGCGATCATATCAGCATCGGAAGGTTGCCAACCTTCAATATACTCCAGAATCTCAATCAGATCACCGACCTTATCATAAAGGTCTGTAGGGATGCTAAGGTCATTCAGAAACTTATTCCAAACCGGGAGAGTAGCAGCAGCGACAGTGTGGCAGTCGCAGCGGTTAAGGATGGCGGTTGCCTGAGTGGGATCGGGGATCATGGTGCGGTGTGGTTGACTCTGTAAGTCTACAGGATCGGATGGCAGGATGGGGCGCTGGGGCGCCCCGTGGTGGACAGTGGTCAGACTGTCACAATGGCGTTGACTGTTTTTTTAGCGGTGCCATGTGCAGGGAATGCTATAACAAACTCACGGTCCGATTGTTGACACAAACCGCAAGTGGCACAAGTTACATTCTCATGGATTGTTGCGGGGCAGGTGATAACTTTCCGACCGTTGGTTGTAGTATAGAATCGGTCGGTTTTCTCAGAGTGAACAACTGCCACGGCGGGAATGTTATACTCACTCATCACACGGTCAGCATCATCGACAGACTCACAAGATGCGTTGACGGTGAAACCTAAACCGTTCGCATTCTGCAGAGCGATGATGTTATGATCGTTCAGAATGTGATGCGAATAGGTGAAACCTTTGCGACCCTTGTTTGCATCAATCAACTGACGCAATTTCAGGTAATCAATGTTACCCTCATTATGCTGCAGATCGCCAGACACATTATGGCGCCAGAGTTGCCCGCGCTGAATCTTACGAATCTGTGCAATGAACTCCTGCCAAGATACGCCGCGCTCAGCATTAGAAACTTTGCGCCAGTGCATAACCTGCTTACCATACTTTGCATAACAACCTTTGTCATAAAATGGGCAGGTTGTGGGGCAGGTTGAGCGGTCGCTTGTGCTGGTGGGAATGGGTCCAGTCTTGGCGTTGCTGGAGATCAGAGTGAGAGCGGTGTTCATCGGGGTGGTGTGGTGAACTGCAGTTATCCTACAGCATCAGCGGGCAGGATGGGAGGCATCGCTGCCCCCCTTGTGCCAGTTATCGGATTGTCACAGATCCGCCCACTTGATACCTTTGATGTCAAGAAATGCCACCAATTTAGCAGCGTATTCTCCACAATGGGGGCAGCGAATCTCCTTTCTAACAATACTCCGATCAGTAGACTTTCCTGAAGGACTATTGTATTTTTTCATTTTCAGACGATACACTGCCGACAAAGTTTTCAGCATTTCTTCCACTTTGAGATCCTTTTGAGAATACTTAAAGTAAACAGAGTTCATGCCCCTAAAATTATTCATACGGCGACACTTGTCCAGTTGCGATACAATCCAACGGGACTCATTGATGTCGCCCAGAATCTCATTCAAGCAGACCTCAAATGCAGCGTTGACTGTCTCAATTTGAGCAACGGTGCGCTCAAGTTCTTTCATACGATCATTGAGACGCTGTTGCTGAACCGTCGAAACTTGATCGTCGAAAGTAACCTTACGGGATTCCTGTTGTTGTTGTGCAAGTAGCACAAGTGCCTTCAGTTGATCGTCAGAGAAACCGGAAAAATCAAAGGTCATCGGTCTGTGATGTAGGCGGCGTCAGTGGTGCGCCGTTGGTGGAAGTATGGCACCCCAGAACCGACCCGATCAACCACCAATGTGACACTGATCGAACTGGCACAGCATCAGGGTTTTGTGGGCAGTCTGGCAGTATCTTAAGAGGACAACCAGCACCAACGGGAGAAGGGTATCTCTACTGAACAATACATCGCCACGGAACCTGTCAAAAAATAATAAGATAAAGAAAAGAAAAAGGATCAGGCACCACCCTGATCCTCAAGATCCACTTTCACCTATCATGTATGCTATGATTATCTGTTCTCTACGCATTGAGTGTTTTTTCTTAAGGATGGGGCGCATCTCATTCCCCTTGTATCAGAAGTCTACCATCCAGTCTGGATCATTGTCAAGTGCAACCCAGAAAAAGTATTTCTGATTCATAGATGCAAGAAACAGTTTGTTTCCTTTGTGTTGCTCGATGATACATTCATCGTTTGATTGCATCATGTTTGCAAAGCGATTCTTTGCTTTCTTCGAGATTGGAATAACGAATGCGGTTTCCATGATGTGCTCGTCGAGATGTGCATAATCTAGTTGATGTCTCATGACTCGTCGAGATTGAATGTGCCACTAGATGATGTGGCACACCTCGTCGAGTTTTAGAACTCAATCTCGTCTAGTGTGGGAACATTATCTTGACTAGATTCACCACTGTCCATCCCAGAACACAGTGCATCAAGAATCGAAAGGATGCTGGACCCATCAGTGCCTTTGTCCAGAAGAGTTGTCAGAATTTCTTTGTTCATAATCAAACACGAAGATAAGGGAAGTTAGAAACAACAAGACCAGGAACTGCAGAACTCGTTACTTTGAGTTCAGTTCCGTCATCATACCATCCATCGCTAGAAGAATCATAAACAAGAACCTCTATGTCTAGTTGATCCTTGTCAAGAGTCTGAATCATCTGGAGAAGTTGCCGATAGGTCATGAGATGTCTCAAGAACAAATGTAATGTAGCAGGGATCTCATGAGAACACAAGACCCCTTGTGACAGTTATCAGACTGACAGCAGTCGCTCGCTACGAATAGCAGAGTTGATGAAACTACCAACAGATTCCTCTTTGGCAATCACAGTATTCAGATCAGACACAAAGTTGCTGGGTTCAGCAACCTTATAGGTATAGTTACGACCACCCATGAAGGTGATGGTCACTTGCTCATCTTGCACATCGCTGATGTTTTCGATGGCGCTGGATTGAAACTTGAACATAATAAAAACAAAAAAGTAAAGGTTTGAGTGAAGTGTTTTGAGCGGGATGCTTCACCCCCGCTGATGAATCTAGTATGGCACGGGTTGGCAGTGGTGTCAACCCTTGTGTGCCACTTACTGAACTGTCACACTCTCCACCAGTTCTTGATAGTATTCCTCACCATAGATTGAGGTGATAAGAGATTCCATGTCATTCTCAGATTCATGAGCGAAAGAATCAACTAGCAGTTCA
>Ga0209770_10000074_pt1 | contig 58872 bp, 43 predicted proteins | sample LauGreSu1BDMLBDD_2_FD_187572 | JGI IMG/M metagenome (GOLD analysis project Ga0209770, IMG submission 187572) | Freshwater lake microbial communities from Lake Michigan, USA - Su13.BD.MLB.DD (SPAdes) (version 2) | ecosystem: Environmental > Aquatic > Freshwater > Lake | place: Lake Michigan, USA... | reverse complement strand
ATTGAGATTGCTATCAACAGCTTTGATATAGTTGCTGACATTAGAGTTGTTAGAGTCAATGCTTGTAAGTACGGTAGTATTTATGATATTATTGAGATTGCTATCAACAGCTTTGATATAGTTGCTGACATTAGAGTTGTTAGAGTCAATGCTTGTAAGTACGGTAGTATTTATGATATTATTGAGATTGCTATCAACCGCTTGAATATAATTGCTGACATTAGAATTGTTAGAGTCTATGCTTGTAAGCACAGTAGTATTAATAATGACATTCAGATTGCTATCAACCGCTTGAATATAATTGCTGACATTAGAATTGTTAGAGTCTATGCTCGTAAGAACAGTAGTATTTATGATATTATTGAGATTGCTATCTACCGCTTGGATATAATTGCTGACATTAGAATTGTTAGAGTCAATGCTCGTGATAACAGTAGTATTAATGATAGTATTGAGATTGCTATCAACAGCATTGATATAGTTAGAAACATCTGTTATAACATTATTGCCGTTTTTAATAAAATTTCCCCCAATTATAATATCATTAGCCACAGTAATATTTCCATTTTCATTTATAGACAATATATTGCTGGTTAAATTATAGGCGTGTTTTTCAATATTAAATTGTGTGTTTGAACTGGATAATCTCCAATCGCCGCTTGCGCCACTTGCGCCACTTGCGGTATTTCCGAATGTTCCAGAACCCCTTTTAAAATCTATATTAATAACGCTATTAACATTATTTCGCGGGTCCTCCAGCCGAAGAGCAACATTGCACTGAACTAAATGAAATAGAGTTTGTGGATTTGTTGTACCATAGCCCACATTTAATATATTCATTTATATTATTAGTTCTCTCTATCTATAATATTAATATTTATATTTAAAAAAAAAATTCACAAATCTTTATAATTTTTGTTTAAGATAGTTAATTTCGTTCTGTTGCAATTCTATTTTTTTAGTCAATTCTTGAATTGATTTTGTCAATAGAGGAATTATAGAAGTATAATTTATACCATATAATTCATTATCATTAGAGGGCTCTACAACAACTTCAGGGAATATCTCCTTTAATTCTTGAGCTATAAAGCCATAGGATTTTTTATCAGCAGATTCCTGATTCAATAGCAAATAAGACACGGGATTCAACTTATTTATATCCTCCAAGGCATCACCAATATTTTCAATATTCTTTTTATAACGCGCATCACTCGTTTGATTAACAGAGACGCATTGTAAATTGCTACATTTAACATTGCCCGCGACTTCCAATTTATATCCGCTCGATTCGTTCGGTGTCATTCCAATTCCTACTTTGTCATATGCAATTGCTATTGTAGTCGTAATAGGTTTATAGGGCGTCCCATTATTCCATATTTCGCTCGCCGTCCAGCTTGAAGATGTTAGCGGATAATTAGAATTATTAACATAAGCCGGTCTGTTAATATAGAGTTTGCCGATTGTATTGTCCAGTTTTGATTTCCAATATGCCGTATAATAAACATCTTCCTCGGTATTCGGCATATCTTCGTAGGAGCCCGACACATTTATTATGGAATGCGAGTACATACTATTGTCGGCACCCAGATTGTGTGATACCCAGCAAGGCGTACATTCTAATCCTCCGCCGTTAGTTCCGTTAGCATCATTTACAGGCGTCCAAGAGCCGTTGCCAATTTTTCGGTATAATTGTAAGCCCCACCAGCGCGAATCTTCTGCATAATCCATACCTATATGACAAGTCATAGATACCAGGACTTTTGATTGAATATGCGAAGGCTTTATCTTGACAAAAAAACCATCATTTTGAATATCTATCGGAACCCATCCTACAGAGTTTAATTCTTTTTCAACAGTTTTAGAATAAGTTTTGTGTATTGTTTGTATTGTCATACCTTGCGTGAATTCTAATACAAAAGGGGAGCCATTCAAATTAAAAGCCTTGGCATTTATAATACCATCTATATCTAATTTATGATTTGGTGCTGTACCGACACCTATATTACCCGCGCTATCTATGATAAACCTGTCTTTAATTATGGTATTGCTACCTGAAGATATTATATAATTGTTGTTGCTATTTGACATTCTCCACCCGCATTTATTTAAGTTATATTGCAGGGCATTGCTAGTTCCGTTAATTAAATCTATTGAAGTTGATAATTGCGCTCTCGTGCTTCCGTCGTTATTTATGCCATCATCTTGTATTTTAATTTTGCCATTTGCTCCATTCAAAGCTAATAAACAGTCAGGTTTTACAGTGCCAACTCCAATATAATTATTAAAATATATATTGTTATCGCTATTAGTAGTCCATTGGCTCGTCTTGAATATTTCGTTATTTACCTTGTATGTCCCTGTTATGTTAATATCTCCCGCGATATCAAGTGAATGTTGCGGTTGCGTATTGCCTATTCCCACAAAATCCTGGTTATATATGGTAATTATATTTGAGCCTTCGCTGGGTATATATGGAGTTCCCAATTGCCATATTTCGGTCGCCGTCCAGGTCGAAGATAACACCGAGGAGTTGTTTGAATTATATTTGGCAGGTCTATTTAGATAAATATTCGCACTTCCGCCATAATTATCACCTAAGTTTGTTTTCCATTTTACTGTGTAATATACATTATATCTTGAATCAGGCGTATCAAAGAATGTGCCGTTAATATTAGCTACGAAGTTTTCATAACTTGTCAAATTTGCTCCGAGAGTATGAGATAGCCAGCAAGGCGTAGCATTATCTGGGTTATTTTCAGGGCGTGATGCTACTACTTCGTGCCAATCAGTTATTACATTTAGATTATTATCAATCATTTTTCTATATAATCTAAGACCCCACCAGATTGATTCGGGAGCACTATCAATACCAATATGCATAGAGAGATTTATTAAAATCTTTGATGTCCTGTGAGAAGGTTTAATTTTTATTAAAAAGCCACCATTAACATTTTCGTCAATGAACTTCCATCCGCCATCATTATCTAAGCCAGATTCTAAATATGATTTAGTATTTGTATATGTCTTTGATAATGTTTGTATTGGCATATTTTGAGATATAACCCCGACACTTCCTCCGCCACCTGAGCCCTGCGAGAATAATACACCCTGTTTATATATATCACCTTCAATATTGATACTTCCATTAATATTTATTTTATAAGTATCGCCGTTATTATCCATTTCAATATGCGGTTTTGTACCGATACCTATATTACCAGTTGCTCCGTCAATAATTAGGCAATCACTTATAAGATTATTTTTACCAGATGAAATTACAAAGCTGTTATTGCTATTTGACATTCGCCATCCAAATAAAGAGTTGCTTTGTATTGAGTTATTAAGGCCGTTTATAAACTCTATAGATGATACCGGATTATCAATATGAGGATTTTGTATTTTAATATTTGCAGCCTTTCCATATATATTTAGCAGAGAACTTGAAATATTAGTAGTACCTATGCCTACATTGAAATTGACAAATAGGTTAGAGTTTGTTCTGATATCTCCTTGAACATCTAACAAATATTCAGGATTCTGTCTGCCGATACCGACTTTACCATCTGTTTTTATAATCATCTTTTCAATATTGCTTGTTATAAAGCGTAGTTCATCATTATTAATACCGGGATAGCTCTCTGCGCTTATAAAAGTATCGTTATTGACATCTTTGACGCCTCCGAGTGTTCCCCAGTTATTACCAGCACCGTAGCCTTCAAATTGATTGGTATCTGTGTTATAACGGATAGTACCTTTTATTAGGTTGATACCGGAAGGTCGTTGGATTTCTGTACCACTTGGTATTTTGATGCCGTCTGTCGTGTTAATATCCAAATATACCTTAGGGTCTTGAGTGCCGATACCAACTTTGCCATCTGTTTTGATAATCATCTTTTCGACATTGCTTGTTATAAAGCGGAGCTCGTCATTATTAACACCTGGTGCGCTCTCGGCACTTATAAAAGTATCGTTATTGACATCTTTGACGCCTCCGAGTGTCCCCCAGTTATTGCCTGCTCCGTAGCCTTCAAATTGATTGGTATCAGTATTATAGCGGATAGTACCTTTTATTAAGTTGATTCCAGCAGGTCTCTGGATTTCTGTACCACATGGTATTTTGATGCCGTCTGTTGCATTAATATCCAAATATACCTTAGGAGCTTCAGTACCAATACCAACCTTTCCATTATAATTAATATTAAAAACAGGGATATTATTATTTGAAGCAGTGAATATATTATATGAATTATTAATTTGTTTAACTATCAGAGCATCTCCTTCGCCAGTATTTGTTATATTCAATTGTTCTGTTGTATAAACATCGGTATTCAATGTTGTTGTTACGCCATATACAATTAAATTAGAATTGATAGTTAAATCGCCGTCAATAAATAGATTATTATTATATTTATTAGCTACAATAAATTTATTTATAGAAGTACTATTTTCTGTAATCAAATCTGTTGTGAGATTTGTTATTCTGGTAGCTATAAAATTACTTGTCTCTAAAATAAAATTACAGGTTTCTCTAATAATATCGCGATTGTTAATGGTATATATAAAATCTGACCCTGGTTCGCTAACAATATTTATATTACCTCTCACATCCAATTTACTTTGTTTATTAGGATTTGTCACTCCTAAGCCCATAATACCATCGTATGTTAGAGTCATAACCTCGCTATTCAAATTAGAAGCCGAGATAATATTGCTTCCTATGTTATTCTGTCGGGCATTTAGTAATATGCCTCGCGGTTGAGTAACACCAAAACCTATGCTACCGTCATAGGCTACTGTCAGGACTTCGCGATTAATATTAGAAGCCGAGATAATATTGCTTCCTATGTTATTCTGTCTTGCGTTTAGCAAGATTCCTTGTGGCCTCGAGACACCAAACCCTATGCTACCATCATAGGCAACTGTTAAGACTTCGCGGTCTATGTTAGAAGCCGAGATAATATTGCTTCCTATGTTATTCTGTCTTGCGTTTAGCAAGATTCCACGGGGTTGAGTTACACCAAAACCAATGCTACCGTCATAGGCTACCGTTAGAACTTCACGATCTATATTAGAAGCCGAGATAATATTGCTTCCTATATTATTCTGTCTTGCATTGAGTAATATGCCTCGAGGTTGCGTAACACCAAAACCTATGCTACCGTCATAGGCAACCGTTAAGACTTCCCTATCCAAATTAGAAGCCGAGATAATATTGCTGCCTATATTATTCTGTCTTGCGTTTAGCAAGATTCCTCGAGGTTGCGTAACACCAAAACCTATGCTACCGTCATAAGCTACTGTCAGGACTTCGCGGTCTATGTTAGAAGCTGAAATAATATTGCTGCCTATATTATTCTGTCTTGCGTTTAGCAAGATTCCTCGGGGTTGAGTTACACCAAAACCAATGCTACCGTCATAGGCTACTGTTAAGACTTCCCGGTCTATGTTAGAAGCCGAGATAATATTGCTACCGATGTTATTCTGTCTTGCATTGAGTAATATGCCTCGGGGTTGATTTACACCAAAACCAATGCTACCGTCATAGGCTACTGTTAAGACTTCGCGATTTATGTTAGAAGCCGAGATAATATTGCTTCCGATGTTATTCTGTCTTGCGTTTAGCAAAATGCCTCGGGGTTGAGTTACACCAAAACCAATGCTACCGTCATAGGCGACTGTCAGGACTTCACGATCCAAATTAGAAGCTGAAATAATATTGCTTCCTATATTATTCTGTCTTGCGTTTAGCAAAATGCCTCGGGGTTGAGTAACACCAAAACCTATGCTACCGTCATAGGCTACTGTCAGGACTTCCCTATCCAAATTAGAAGCCGAGATAATATTGCTACCGATGTTATTCTGTCGAGCATTTAGCAAGATTCCTCGGGGTTGAGTTACACCAAAACCTATGCTACCGTCATAGGCGACTGTCAGGACTTCACGGTTTATGTTAGAAGCCGAGATAATATTGCTTCCTATATTATTCTGACGGGCATTGAAAAGAATGCCTCGCGGTTGTGTAACACCAAACCCTATGCTACCATCATAAGCTACTGTAAGGACTTCGCGGTCTATGTTAGAAGCCGAGATAATATTGCTGCCTATATTATTCTGACGGGCATTTAATAATATGCCTCGGGGTTGAGTAACACCAAAACCTATGCTACCATCATAAGCTACTGTAAGGACTTCCCTATCCAAATTAGAAGCTGAAATAATATTGCCGCCTATATTATTCTGTCTGGCATTTAGCAATACTCCTTGTGGCCGTGATACACCAAAACCTATGCTACCGTCATAGGCTACTGTTAAGACTTCCCGGTCTATGTTAGAAGCCGAGATAATATTGCTTCCTATGTTATTCTGTCTTGCGTTTAGCAAGATTCCTCGGGGTTGAGTTACACCAAAACCTATGCTACCGTCATAGGCGACTGTCAGAACTTCGCGGTCTATGTTAGAAGCCGAGATAATATTGCTACCGATGTTATTCTGTCTTGCGTTCAGCAAGATTCCTCTGGGTTGAGTTACACCAAAACCTATGCTACCGTCGTAGGCTACTGTCAGGACTTCCCTATCCAAATTAGAAGCCGAGATAATATTGCTACCTATGTTATTCTGGCGAGCATTTAGTAATATGCCCCGGGGTTGAGTAACACCAAAACCTATGCTACCGTCATAGGCTACTGTCAGGACTTCACGATTCAAATTAGAAGCAGAGATAATATTGCTTCCTATATTATTCTGTCGAGCATTTAACAATATGCCTCGTGGTTGAGTTACACCAAAACCTATGCTACCGTCATAGGCAACTGTCAGGACTTCGCGGTCTATGTTAGAAGCTGAAATAATATTGTTGTTTATATTATTCTGTCTTGCATTTAGTAACACACCTTGTGGTCGCGATACACCAAAACCTATGCTACCGTCATAGGCTACTGTAAGGACTTCGCGGTCCAAATTAGAAGCCGAGATAATATTGCTCCCGACATTATTCTGACGAGCATTTAGTAATATGCCCCGGGGTTGAGTAACACCAAAACCAATGCTACCGTCATATGCTACTGTCAGGACTTCCCTATCCAAATTAGAAGCCGAGATAATATTGCTCCCGACATTATTCTGACGAGCATTTAATAATATGCCCCGAGGTTGAGTAACACCAAAACCTATGCTACCGTCATAGGCTACTGTAAGGACTTCGCGATCCAAATTAGAAGCTGATATAATATTGCTTCCTATATTATTCTGTCGGGCATTTAATAATATGCCCCGAGGTTGAGTAACACCAAAACCAATGCTACCGTCATAGGCTACTGTCAGGACTTCCCTATCCAAATTAGAAGCTGAGATAATATTGCTTCCTATGTTATTCTGTCGAGCGTTTAGCAAGATTCCTCGCGGTTGTGTTACACCAAAACCAATGCTACCGTCATAGGCTACTGTCAGTACTTCACGATTAATATTAGAAGCCGAGATAATATTGCTTCCTATGTTATTCTGACGAGCGTTTAGCAATATGCCTCGCGGTTGCATAACACCAAAACCAATGCTACCGTCATAGGCGACTGTCAGAACTTCGCGCTCCAAATTAGAAGCTGAGATAATATTGCTACTAACATTATTTTGTCGAGCATTTAGCAAGATGCCTCGAGGTTGAGTAACACCAAAACCAATGCTACCGTCATAGGCGACTGTCAGAACTTCGCGGTCAATGTTAGAAGCTGAGATAATATTGCTACCGACATTATTTTGACGAGCATTTAGCAAGATGCCCCGCGGTTGCGTAACACCAAAACCAATGCTACCGTCATAGGCCACTGTTAGAACTTCGCGGTCAATGTTAGAAGCCGAGATAATATTGCTACCGATGTTATTCTGTCTTGCGTTTAGCAAGATTCCTCTGGGTTGAGTTACACCAAAACCTATGCTACCGTCATAGGCCACCGTTAAGACTTCCCTATCCAAATTAGAAGCCGAGATAATATTGCTTCCGATGTTATTCTGGCGAGCGTTTAGCAAGATTCCTCGCGGTTGAGTAACACCAAAACCAATGCTACCGTCATAGGCGACTGTCAGGACTTCGCGCTCCAAATTAGAAGCCGAGATAATATTGCTACTGACATTATTCTGGCGAGCGTTTAGCAAGATTCCTCTGGGTTGTGTTACACCAAAACCAATGCTACCATCATAGGCTACTGTTAAGACTTCGCGATTTATGTTAGAAGCCGAGATAATATTGCTTCCTATGTTATTCTGTCGGGCATTAAGCAATACTCCTTGTGGCCTTGAGACACCAAAACCTATGCTACCGTCATATGCTACTGTTAGGACTTCGCGGTCTATGTTAGAAGCTGATATAATATTGCTACCAACATTATTCTGACGAGCGTTTAGCAAAATGCCTCGTGGTTGCGTAACACCAAAACCTATGCTACCATCATAGGCGACTGTCAGGACTTCGCGATTAATATTAGAAGCCGAGATAATATTGCTGCCTATATTATTCTGTCGAGCGTTTAGCAAGATTCCTCGTGGTTGCGTAACACCGAACCCTATACTACCATCATAGGCGACTGTTAGGACTTCGCGGTCAAGATTAGAAGCCGAGATAATATTACTACCGACATTATTCTGACGAATATTGAAGAGAACTCCTTGAGGTTGCGTAACACCGAACCCTATGCTACCATCATAGGCAACTGTCAGAACTTCGCGGTCCAAATTAGAAGCCGAGATAATATTTCTGTCGACATTATTCTGACGAGCATTTAGCAATACTCCTTGTGGCTCTACTACTCCCAATCCTAAGCTACCATCATATGTCAATGTCATCAATTCGCGGTCAAGATTAGAGGCCGAGATAACATTGGTATATTCATTATTTTGTCTGATATTAAATAGGGCACTTTGTGGCTCTGTTACACCTAATCCTACGCTTCCGTCATAGGCAACTGTCATAACTTCGCGTTCCAAATTAGCAACTTGTATAATATTTTGGTTATGTTTTTGGAATACTGATAATGAAGGGATATTTCCCTCGCCTTCGATATATAAATTGCAGTTAATATACAAATCTGCATATAAATCAAGATTATATGTGTTATTTAATAGTTCAGATTTATGCAATATTAAAATATCATTAATTGCATTTGAAGATAAATAATCTTTTACATAAAAGAACTTATAATCAATATGATTATTAATAGCATAAGAATTAATTTCAAGTCCGTTTGAACCTAAAGAATTAAAATGAATATTACTTGAGTTTATCTCATATTCTTTATAATAATTTTTGTTGAGTATTTCAATTAAATTGTTGCCATTAGCATCATATATATTCCCGTCTATTTTAATATTACCTTTCGTATCTAATCCGCCATTAATAGTCATATTTCCCATACTATCAATTTTAAGAGGGACAAATTGCTTGTTCGTGGAATTAGCATATTTGATTTCAAATACTCCGTCATAGCTGTATATTTCGTGTCCTTCAAAAACACTATCGTTTTTCTCAACATCATTTATCAAAGAGATGTGTGGTTTATAATTTTTATAGTTATAGTTGCGAATTCCTATATTGATATCTTCCAAATTATAATTGCAATAGTTATTAAAATATTCTTCTATAACTATAGTTTTATTTATAGGATTACCCAAAATATCAAATGTATCTTGGAAAACATTTGAACTAAATTTCTGGATAATCATATTTCTTTGCGTAGCATTAGCATTGTTGTTAATAGAATAGTTGGATGTTCTAAAAATTATATTATTATCTTGAATATTAGAAGTTATATCGAGATATGCCGTGCTTAATTCAAATAGCTCTTCAAATATAATATTGGAAGTTGCAATATTTAAATGATTAGTATGAACGGAAAAAAATACTGCATCATATGCTATGTTAGAATTGTATTTCAAAGTATTTATAGTATATGTATTTAAATATATGTTGGAATATTCTAAAAATTTTACATTGAGATTAATAGCATTTTGATGATAATCCATATAGGTATGTTGCATTACATTCTGAAGGGCATTAAAAGGCTGATTGACAGTTCCAAAAGTTGTCGTTATATAGTTGCTGATATTAAAATAGTTGCTGTTATCAATTATCTCAATATTTGAACTGACGCTAATAGCTATATTGCACGATATGTGGTCGGATATAATATATCTATTTATATATTCATAGTTGAATAATATATTACTATCATAGACATTGAATACGGCTTTATCAATTACGGAAAGCATTTTTTCTGAAATATCGCTGGGTTTAATATCGTCATTGCTACTGTAAAATATGCCTTGTGGTACTAAGGAAAAATCGTTTTCCTTGAATAAATCATATTTATCTTTTACACTATCGGTTTCTATGTCAAATGTTTGGTTATTAAGGGGCATATAATTAATATCTAAATTACTGAAAAAATACGGATAATTGAGATTAGAATGAATAGTAATATACGAGAGGTTTCTTGATATTAGATTATTTGCTTTAAATATGAAGCCGTCGTCATAGATATTATTAGAAGTGATAACATTATTATTAGCGTCTGTAGCAGGCAACTCTGTTATATTCTGTTTATAAAAACTGAAATATGTCTTAGAATCATTATTCCAATTCGATGACAATATATCAAATAGCACTTTGTCATAATCTATTTTAACTGTACTATTAAACATATATTCGTAGCTGTATCTGCTCGTAATTGACATAGGAACTGTATCGTAATCACTTTTAATTACAAAGGTCTGATTTATGTTAGATGCAAAGTCTTCATTGAATCCATAGCGAGCCCCTCTGCGTTTTTCCCCGTTGTATTGGAAGGCGTCTATTGTGAATACATTTGTCATAACTGGTTCGTTATTTAGATCATCCACAGTAGCTGAAGAGACATCAATAGTAAACTTGTGATTATTGTGAAGATCACCGCCTGATATAGTATGATAAATATTTTTTCCTTCAGAGTTCAATAAATTGATAGAAGCCGGAAACTTATTATTTGTAATTTGAAGACCATATTTTTCATTCCCATCAATGTGAAAAAGGATATTTGAACTCTTGTCTGTCCCGAGACCCATATGTGCTATAGTACTGTTGGCATCACCATTATCACTGACTGTATTAATAAATCGCAAAAAGTTTTTGTATGAATCGTTGTTATAAACATTAAAATCAAGATAAGTATTGCTATTATTATTAGCCACGCTCATTTGTATGGCATTTCTGATATTGTTTTGTTTATCAATGGCATCATCTACTAATTGAAGATTACTGTTGTAAATAGCCAATTCTATCATAGAATAGCAAATATTACTTTTAGAATAAGTGATAAACTTTGTTACCGGATTATCATCATTCATATTTTTAATTATTACAGGAATCTTCTGATTTTCCACAGGGTCAATTATAACATTTTCTCTGGGCCTCAAAATATCAATCGACATAGCAATTTTATTCGTGGATGTCGCATATCCTGTATCAATGCCATCTCCAGATATATAATTGATATATCTGTCTACTCTTTTTAGATTAGAGGATAATGCTTTCATAGTAAAATTAAAATTGCATCCTTCGTTATCTAAAATATTAACATTCCCGTGAACATTTAGGTCGCCGTATATTGTCATCGCAGATTTGTCATCATAGGATACCTTGGGGTTATTAACATCTATATGATATTTGGAACTCGCCGGATCATAATAAAACGACATACCATATGAAGTGGGCTCAATAGTTTTATCGGTGTATCCGATTTGCAAAGGGCCGACGCGCATATAATCTCTTGCGTCGAGGTCATTATATTTATGATTTTTATAAATGAACCACTTCTCTTTATTTCGGTCTTGATTAATATCTCTGTCATACTCGCAGATATCAATACCACTATAATCAGCGTTATTAAAAAGACCGCCTCCGCGAACACCTCTGTAAATGCGTATAGTTGAATAATTATAATCGTTCGTATATAAGTTTCTAACTTGAAGCGGTGAAACATTAGCTTCGCCGTTCCAGCCTATAGATATATTCTTATTAGTGTAAAAACTGTCTGTCGAACTCGCTTTTTGTAGGGTTTCTAATAATATGTTGTTTTGATAATATAAATCAGCGTTAATACCTTTTTTAACATTGAGGCCTCTCATATCTGAGGCGAATGATATAAGCTCATTATAATTGATACAAAACTTATCAGTTGATGTATCGTATAAGTTGAAAAAATTTTTGCCATTATTATAAACAAAGTTCTTAGTCCTTTTAAAATTGTTATCTTGAGATACATAATACTCGTTAGCAGCTATTTTACCTTCAATATCCAGCGCGAAAAGATTATCGGGATTCAATTTGTTTATACCTACCTTGCCATTTAATAAAGATAGTGTCGGAGGTGTATTTCTTATATTGGGAAGAAAACGATTAGAAGTCAATACAGATATATCACTCGATGGATAAAAATATATGTTGTTATTTTTTCCAGGCACCTTGTTAGTGTTAAATATCAAGCTGTTGTCGTTATAATCAAGTCGCGAGAGTCTTCCTATATTAGCGATATATGTCTTGTTTTCTATGGTATTTTTTAGTAATATGTCAAAATTGTTGCTCGTCGTTCTATCATTCTTAATAATATTTAGGACACCATCGAAACCGTCGGTATTTGTCAGACCGATACCCATTTTATTAGGGAAATTAACATTGCAGTTGGCATCGAGAGAAGCGATATTGCTGCTAACATAAACAAATAAATAGTTGCTACCATCTACTATGCTTTTTTCAAAGTTCCCTGTAAAAGTATCATTTGTATTGAGGGGTGTTACGCGCTTATTATTGATGAATAGGTCGTTATTTATATTTAGGTTATTCATATTAATATTTTGGACGCTGTCAAAATTAACATCATTATTAAAGGCAACTGTTCCTTCAAAAGTTGAATGTTCGTTAACATTTAAAATATCGGTGGTTAGATTACATCCGACTGTCGCGTTATTAGCAATATTGACATTGCCGGCATTTAATTGCTTTGAGACAGATAGATTATTATTAAATCTATAGAGCGAATCTGTAAAATCGCCGCCATTTATTTGTGTTGCGTTGAGAACCCCGAGACCTGTTCCGCGGATATATATATCATCGAGATGTTTATAGGTATTTGTTTGGTAATCGTGCAATAATATGTCTTCAAATGTAGATAGTCCTTTTACTTCTAATTTAGGTTTACCGAATCTTTCTTCGGTAGTCGTGTTATTATTTGCGAAAATCTTTTTATAATAGTTTTTTTGAGTAGTGTTATTTGTACCAATGCCTACATTATTATTCGCATCAATTGTCATAGCAGGGACATTATTAGAGTTGTATATAGGGAATGCTTTTGTACCATAGGCGGCATCAATATTCTCCGAAGAAGTACTAATGTGAAATTCGAGCGGAACTCCTCGTGTTGTAGAAATAATAGCGGGAGATATATTGCTGCCACCAATCATACCAATACACATTCTCGAGGGTTCTTCTTCATTATTAGTATCGTTTCTTATAGAAATATGCATACTGCTGAATTTATTATTAGGTGTGGTGACGATGTTTAGCGGATGTGTGTTTTTGTATGTATCAATATGGCCACCGAAGGTAACGAAGTTAGGCGTATAAACATTTTTAACATCATAATTAATATTATAGAGGTTGTTATAATTTGTAATATAGCCTGTTTGAAAAGGCTGAGATACTACGAGATCGTTAGTTTTAACGATAAACTCCCTGATTAAATTGCTTGTTATAGTTGTTGTATTGTCAATTCTGATATTATTAAGCTCTAATCCTGCCGCTTTAATAATACCCGAACAATGAATGTTTTTATCTACATATAGCGAGGTATCAAGAGTTAAACTTTCGCGAGCGAGGTTTCTCGAGGCATTTACCGAAGTACCTTGGCTATTAACGAGAAGAGACCATTTAGTATTTGAAGTATCGCCGGGAATATATGTTTTCTCTCCTACGGCCAGAAATTCATCTTTATTTAAATCTAAACTATTGATATTTCTTGCTTCGTTTTCGCCGTCCAATTGAAACCCAATAGCAACCGAATCTATTTGGATTAGGGGGGCTGTTATATCATTAGCTAGATAACTCATTTATTATCTTATTCTATTTAAAAGAAAAATACATTTAATATTTATATATATAAAAATTGATATATTCATATTTTGAGAAATAGATATAACTAAGATATATATCCAGAATGAAAAGAATTGATAATATCCATAATAAAACGATGGAGATTGATGTAGAAAATCAACCGTATAATTCAAAAAACACTCTGTTAAGCAAAGAGGATTTATATAAATTGCTAAGTAGCAATGGCTTGCCTGCTTTAGAAGTAAAGAACATCAATTTATATCGCGTTGCATTCGTTCATAAATCTTATTGTACTATGAAAAATATTGATTTTGAGAAAAGCAATGCGAATTGTCCGAGCGATTGTTTGCCTCTTCAAGATATGTCTTATGAGCGCCTCGAGTTTTTGGGGGACTCTTTACTTGGAATGATTGTAACGAATTATTTATATAATAGATTTCCAGACCAAAATGAGGGGTTCCTGTCTAAAATTAGGACAAAGATAGTAAATGGAAAGATGTTGGGGTATTTGTCGGATAAAATAGGATTACCGAAGTTTGCTATTATATCTAAGCAGGTAGAGGAATCTGGTGGAAGGAATAACTATAAAATTATGGAGGATATATTTGAGGCATTTTTAGGGGCACTCTATTTGGATTTCCAGACGGATGCTGATAATGTTATTATTCCTAATATAAATATAAATCCCTCTTCTGGAGCGGGATATTTTGTTGTAGAATCTTGGATAATATATATAATTGAGAATTATATAGACTTTTGCGAACTCATTAGAATTAAAAACAATTACAAGGATATGCTTGTATCTCATATGCTTCATTCTTTACAGGATGTACCGCAATTCAAAGAGCTGAATGTGACCGTTAAAGATAATGTTCGTATATTTACATATTGTATCAAAGACAAGAACGGGAGCATTATTTCTACGGCTACGGGAAATACTAAAAAAGAAGCTGAGAACAATGCATCTAAAGAGGCTCTTGCATATTACAAAGTTAGTATTCAAGAATACAATTCGCACATTTAGGGATATTAGGGATATTTAAGAGATAAACGCGATATTTGGGTATAATATATATAATATTATATAATTAAAAATGAGTACGAATGCGAGTACGAATATGAATATTACTCATTTAGTTTTATCGGGAGGCGGTATGCGTGGTGTTATATTCGTTGGTGCTCTTAGATACTTATATTTAAATAATATGCATAAGAATATAAAACATATTGCCGGGTGTTCTATAGGTTCTTTGATAGGCATTATGTTTGCCCTTAAATTAACTATTTATGAGATGGAAGAGGTATTATATAATTGTATGAAAGATAATGAGTTATGTTTTTTATCTATTAAAAAGTACATCAGATTAATTACAGAACTTGGTTTATTTGATACAGAGGCAATGATTAAGCATTTAAAAATTATTATAAAGAGGAAATATCCCGATAGGTGCAAGGACACGAAGGACACGAAGGACACAGAAGAGCCTAATGATTGCGAAGATATATCAGAGACTATTACATTCGCGCAATTATCTAAAATTTTCGGAGTAAATATGTATATATCTTGTACGAATATAAATACTTGCGAAAATGAGATTTTTTCTATTGAGAAAACGCCCGATGCCTGCGTGTATAAGGCTTGTTGCGCTTCAATGTCTATACCATTATTGTTTAAACCGATAAATATAGGAGATTATCATTATTATGATGGGGGATTAACTAATAATTTTCCTATAAAAATATTCGCCGATGTGCCGCGTGAGAATATAATAGGTATGCTTTTGTATAAAGATAATGATAATCAAAATGCAGAACATATTCCTATAAAAACTATAAATTTCATATATATTGTAAAGCAGTTGATGACGATATTAAATATGCTAAGAGTAAAAGAGGTTTTATTAAAGCAGATTCAAGATAGTAAATATACTAATTATTATCGCCCTCAAAATCTCGTTTTAAAAAGTGGAATGAATATAATATTTGCGAGGAAGGGAATGCGATTACATATAACTAAAAAGGAGATTGACGAAATGGTATATGTCGGCTTTGAAACAATGACCGAATATATTGACGAATTAACTGCAAAATATACAGCTGATGCTAATGCGCGTATTGATGCGATTAGTCTTTGATTAATATTTTTTTATTGATGTAATAGGGTTTTTTATTAATAATCGTGGCATTTACTGGTAATTTGGCAACAAATGTTTTGTCAGGGGCTTTTAATAATATTGGCAGAATTATATCAATCGTTAATTTTTCTAAATATATGCTGTTATTTTCATAGATATTGCTGTCGCTTACACTTCCGTTACTGGTGTGATTATTATTATTAATAGCTTTTTTAAATGTTTTGACATATTCGCCGATCTCGTCAGAAGGCAGATTACTATCTACAGATATCCAGGAACGCGGTTCTATCTTTTTATTTCTAAAAGCATTTATCAATCTTCTATAGTCGGCATCAATAAGGGACTTTTTGACAGATTTGATTTTTTCGGCAAAACCGAAATCATAAATATACATAGTATATTCGCAAGATTTCAGATAATAATTTTTGCCATAAATACTATAGTGGTAATAGCTATTTTTGGCAACATTATAATTCATATGATATAGAAAATTTCCCCAATGGCAATCTCCGTGAATAAATCCGAAATGATGAAAAGTTGATATTGCTAATATGATTTGGATAAATACATTATATAATACGCTGTTATTTTTGAGGAAAGTTATATTATAACATAGCTGTTTCAAATCACCTCTGGCAAGCTCATTTAATAAAACATAGTATTTTTTATTGAGAACAATATCTGGCAAGTTTTTATTGGATATTCTGTCGCAGGTAATAACTTTATAAGTTAGAATGAAATGCCTTGATATCATAGTTTTTATAACTTTATCAGTTATTTTCAAGTTTATCTGTGCTTCAAAAAGATTAACGCGGTTATTAATCATAATTTTTGAAGCAATAGGATATTTGCCTACTTCATTTTTAATAGATGTTATATAAATATACCCGTATTTGCTGATAGAACCGAACTTTTTTGTAAGAAATACTATATCATTGATATTGTATCCGCGAACATCTTCATTTTTCTTAGAATTGATAGCATATTCTTTTAGACACTGCTTGTTATTTATATCTTTTAATTTGTTCGTTATATGCTTATAATAGAATATTCTTTTGTCGAGATTATATTTGAGCGTTTTATCCTTAAAATATTTAAGTAATGTATCGGGAACTTTAATATTTCTATCTTTTCCTTTTTCGTTATTCAAATTAAGATATTTGTTATTAATTGTATTTGAAAAATGGCTATATGCGGATATATTTTTAGTATTAAATATATGGGATTCTGCCATTATCTTATATATCTTCTATTTATAAAGCAATATTCTAATATAATATTATAATAGATTTAATGAATAACAAAGAAGAAAAGGGAGGCAATGCTGAGCCGTATATATTTATAATAGATTTGGATGGAACTATAATAGGCGATTGTAATTATCAATGTGATTTGTATAATATTATAGAATTGGTAAAAAAATATAAGATGAAGGGGTTAAATAAATATACGGCACTATGTAATAAATATTTGAATGAAAGTTATTCGGATAAATCTCTATTAGTCCGACCGCATTTTTTCACATTTATTAATGCTATGAAAAAGCTGTATCCATCAAGCTATTTTTATATTTATACGGCTTCTGAGAAAAAATGGGCGAACAAAGAGATAGCTATAATAGAGAAACATAATAATTTTAAGTTTGACCGACCACTATTAACGCGCGATAATTGTATTATGGATAAATATGGAAATATAAAGAAATCTGTCGCAAAGATACTGCCTTTAATTAGTAAGACCATAAAGATACCAAATAATTATGATATTGGCAAGAGATTATTAATAATAGATAATAACCCGACATTTATAGATTATACAGAAAATTTATTGATATGTCCCTCGTATAATTATATGAAGTTTTATGATTTGCGAGAGACTTTGCCTAACTATTATAAATGCGAGGAGTTGAAAAGCTATATTAGCAGATTAATAAGGGAACAGAGACTTAGTAAGATATCAAAGAAGTCTGAAAACTTAGAGAAGACATACAAATGGCTATATAAAAAATGTAAGAAAATAAATAAATACAATTCCAAATATGAAGGCGATACATTTTGGAAAGACCTCGCTGTGCTTATAAAACATTACGGTATTACCTCATACAGTCCGAAAATAATAGCTGAAATCCAAAAAACTATCACAAAAAAATTAGATTCCTAAGCATAGACATAAAATGTACCTATGTACCTATGTACCTATGTACCTATGTACCTATATACATATAATGTTATGTAAGTTAGCTAATAAGGATATGTTGATATAATAATGATATTAGGATATTAGGATTAGGATTATGATATATGTCAGTTTCGATATTGGGGTTAAGAATCTTGCCCTATGTATATTAAGAAAAACCGAGATATTGGAGATATTGGAATGGCGTATCATAGAATTGGCTTCATCTAAGAAGGAGATTAAAGGAATTGATGATATATCTGAAAGAATATATATTGAGATGGATAATATAATTGGTGGGTTAAAAAATAGGGGTATCAATATGATAGATTATGTATTGATAGAGAATCAGCCTTCTAATTTAAACGGCATTATGAAAACTATCCAGCATATTATCTACGGTTATTTTAGTTTAATTAAATATTGGGATAAGGAGGTGGGCAATGTTGTTCTTGTAAATGCATCATTAAAAACTAAAAACCATATCTATGTTATAAATATGGAAGCGAATGCTGCGAAGCCTGGCGCAGGGACGGGAGCGGGCGATGGAGGAGAGGCGAGGAATAAGAAGGGATTTAGGAGGGATAAATATAAGAATAATAAGATGCTTAGTATTGAGTTGTGTCGCGAATATATTAGCGAGAACGAGCAATTAAAGAAGAGATTTAATGAAAACAAGAAGAAGGATGATTTGAGTGATGCGTGTTTGCAAGCTGTATCCTATATTAGAAGTACTACGAAGGGAGATATTACAAATAAATATAATAAATTATATAGTAGTGGCATATGCTGTAATGAAAATAATGAAGAAGAAGAGGCGACCTAAAATATTGATAATAATGATGTATAGTAATCGCGCTTTAAATAATATCAGAAAGTTGCGTTTTAAAAAATCAATAAGAAATGCGAGATTATGTTTTAGAGATTGGTATGATGAAGAAGGCATCTTCAAATTATTGAATAATCTGGAAGATAAATTGGATGCTATTATAGTATCTGGTTCTGATTATCGCATAGTTGATAGAAGGTCACCTAAAGTTCCCGAGATAATATTTAAGCACTCTAACAAGATACATATTTTGGCGATTTGCTACGGAATGCAATATATCGCTGTAAGATTTGGGAAGTTCTCTAATGTCAGAACGAGAGATGCGGGATATATTAGAAACTATGATAGACCTTTAAAAATAAAGTATCCTTTTGATATTGTAAGGACTAAATATATGTATAATCATAATGATATTGTTATCAAAGTAGGTAAGAATATGAAGGCCGTAATGAAAAGGAAAGATATGATAGATATATTATATCATAAGAAGAGGGATATATTGGGGGTACAATTTCACCCTGAATATTATGTAAAATCGGGGAAATTATTTTTCGGCACTTGGTTATCGTGGCTATCTCGTAGAAATAGCTAATGCTAATATATGGAACCTTATTTTTATTAGAATGCGTATTAATAAACATTTAAAAATTATAATAGATATATAAACATTTGATACCCAAATAAATATATAATATGGCTTTACTATCAAATTTTAATAATAGAAATGATGATTTAATTGAATTGAATAGAGAAAGTTTCAATAAGCAACCTTTTAGTTTTAATATACCAGGGGGTGGCAAGCAGTCCAATATAGCTATTAACGAAGAATTGTTTAACAGGAAAAAAATAAGTGATGATGTTATATCAATGTCTTCGGGCGGTTCTTCGCGCGGAAGTTCGTCTGGTGGTAAAAAGAAATATATGAAAAATATCGGCAATATATACCGCAATAAAGATAGAATTGGCAGAGGTTCGCGAATAGAAAGCGAGAGCGATAGTGATGAGAGTAAAAAGAGTTCAAATCGCAACAAGATTAAGAAAATATATGATGATAATGTTAGTGAAGCCAGCGGTGCCAGCGGAGGCAGTGATGAAAGCGATGAAAGTAGCGGAAGCAGTGTAGTAAGCGGAGGAAGCGAGGGAAGCGAGGGAAGCGAAGGAAGTAACGGTAGTAACGGCAGTGATGAAGGCGGAGGCGGTGGTAGCGGCGGTAGAAATAAGAATAAGTTTTTGAGCCCTAAGGAAATAATAAAGAACGAGATAAACGAAAAGAGAGAGATAATATATCAGCTGGACAGAATGGAATCTAAGGGATTTAGGATACCGTTCAAGTTCAATATGAACTCTGATATTGAAGAGATGCGGACCGAATATAATAGGATTATTAGAGAGAAGGAATTGGATGGGAGCATAAGATTTCAGCAAAAAATGTTGATGGCTTTTATCTCAGGAACTGAATATATTAACGGGCGATATGACCCGTTTTCTATTAAGCTGGATGGGTGGTCCGAACAGGTCAATGAAAATATCAACGATTATGATGATATTTTTGAGGAATTGCATTATAAATACAAGGCGACGGGCAAGAAGATGGCACCCGAATTGAGGCTCTTTATATCACTTTCAGGGAGCGCCTTTATGTTCCATTTAACGAGCAGAATGTTTAAAGAACAGCCTCTTCCTGATGTAGAGAATGTTCTCCGTTCTAATCCCGAATTAATGAAGCAATTTCAAAATGCAGCTGCAAAACAATATGTGATGGGAAATGGCGCTCCACAGCAAATGCCCCAAATGTCTCAAAATCGCGGGTCAAGCAACGATAATATGGGGTTATTCAATATGGTAAGTAATCTTTTCGGTTCTTTAAATAGCGACCCTGTACCTTCAAATATGCCGGCATATGCGCAAAATATGAATGCACAAAACAGAGGAATGGCGACGCAGCCTAACGATAAAAAGCAATATGAAGATATAGATAATATAATTAAGAACGTTCATAGCAAGATATCAATCGATGATAGCGATAATAACATAGAAACTCTTTCAGTTAGCGACGAAGAGATAACTTCAATTATAGAGGATACAGCGGATATCCAGATATTAAAAGGGCGAGGAAGACCAAAGAAGGGCACACGCACATTAAATATATAAAATACGAGGGATATAAGGGATATAAGAGTTGAATTCGACTTCTATTGTTTTTCTATATGATATATGATATATTGATATATTGATATATTGATATATTGATATATGATATATTATGAATAAAAATAAGGGTATAACTATGGTTAAATAAGGGTTAATTCGGTGCTATTTATCTATTTTTTCTAAGATTGGTTATTTTTTTAGCGGATTTATTAACAAAGCTACCGACTTCTTTAACGGATTTAACGATTCTGTCGGGGGTGCTGCGTAGAGATTTCATCGGGTTGCGGATAGTGTCTTCTACTTCCTCCTCAAATACCTCTATCTTGGATAATAGGCTGCTTAGGGTGCTTAATAGGATAGGGATGATAATTATGGTGAATAGGAGGGTTAAGAAGAGGAAGAGAGATATCATTGTACCTACGGAAATGATATCACGGCTTAAATCCTCAGAGCATTTGCATTTTTCGTTGGTTAAATATCTAACATATTCAAAAGCATAGTATATGTATACGACAAACATTAAGAAGAATACGAAGGTGGCAATTGACAATAATTGGACTACGACATATCCCATACTTTTAGCGATAGATTTAAGCGATATAATAGAGGTTATTATGAAATAACCGAGGGCTATTACAGTGAAGTTCTTGATAAAATCCTTGTTGGGGTGTTCCGAACATTCACACCCCATATTCTCCAGCTTGTAAATATAACTGAGGATTATTAACAATAATATAGCAAAAATTGCTTGGATTATGGCACTACTATAAAAAGATAAGTTATTTTCACTCTCTTTCATTGTACTATTTCTTACTCTATACTATTATATAGAAATAATTTTTTTATAATTCAATAATATTATAAATAAAAAACTTTGTAGAATTATCCAAGTTTTTAATATTTATATTTTTAATTTTATCTATTATACAATTATATTTAGCGATAGCCAAGATTTTATATAATTGTTCCAGTAAAATATCCAGAATATATTTATAGATATCGGTATTATATATAATACTAACGACATAATCTGCAATATTATTTAGCAATATTGGCAGTTCTTCGCGTTTATATTTAATCCATATCTTATTAATATTATTTATTCCGCGCTTCCACTTGGTATATTCGCAATACATATCGTATTCGTCGTTCAATACCAGAAGATTATTTTCGTATATATATTTCGGCGGATCCCATTCCTTATTGCTAATGTAATTATTCCAGAGTTTATCAATCATCACACAGACATATTCCTTGTCAAATAGAGCGAGTATATTGCTATACAGTTCATCGTCGCTCGTTTTAATATAATTCCATATATACATAAAAATATCGTCCTTGTTATCGTTATTATCATTTACAGCGATAATTTCCTTAATTTTCTCGTAGATACTATCTTTGTTTTTAATGCTTAGTTTATTTAAATTACCTATCAAACACCTTTTCAGCTCGGATTTCTTCGTAAAGTCGGGTATTATGATGTGAAATCTCGATTTAACCTTGGGTTTATTATACTTCTCTTTATTATTGTATATTTTTTTCGCCCATATCATTTTGGGGTCATAATAGGAGTTGAAACACGAATATGTATTTTTAATATCTACGGCTTTATCCAAAATATTGCGCGGTACATCTACAGAATTATATATATCTCTAAATTGTTCTATACTAATCTTGATGATTTGTTCGTCCATTATAATTAGTTATTATAAATAATCTTATATATTGATTACAATGATAATATACATAAGGCAAAAACAATAATAATTAATAAAGTATTAATGACGCGCGAGATAATTAATAGATTAGAGGAGCTATATTCAAACTATCTTGTATATAGAACTATAATTGTGTGCGATGACAATAGTCTTGACAAGTATGTCAATATACTTAGAGAGAATAATTATGATAGCTATGTATTGAAAGATTATGAAGCTGCGATAGATTATGATTCTCTGGATGTAAGAATATTTTTAATAGAGAAGGGGCATTTTATCAAGTTTATCAAGGGGTATATTGACAATAAGGTTAGCGCAAATGCGGATATAGATATAGAAACGCACAGATATGGGGCATATTTTTATAATTCAATTATAATACAATTAGATAATGATAATGATAATGATAATGATAATGATAATGATTATGATATCATAGGAGAAACCGAGAGAATTAAGAGAGAATATAAAGAAATATCTAATAATTATGATATTATTATCTAATAATAATTTAGAGGATTATACGATTTGAGGATATTAATATGGCGGCAAAAAAGAGTTTTTTCGGAAGCGATATATTTATTATGATTTCAATAATATTCTTTTTATTATTGGCTATTGCCGTTTTATTCGCATATAATAAAAATAAAATAATGGAGACTTTTATGGGCGAATCGGCGGATAAAAAATACAGAATGGAGTATTATTATATGGACGGTTGCGGACACTGCGAGGATTTTAGTAAATCCGGAGTATGGGATAAGCTTAATAGCGAATATGGTAATAAATTAGACTTTAAAAAGTATAATATGAAGGATTGCAAGGACAGATTAGATAAATATGAAATCTCGGGATATCCCACTATTATAATAATAGATAAGAGTCAATCTGAGAAAAAGTTAGAAGAATACAACGATGACAGAAGATACGAGAAAATGAAGGTATTTGTAGGAAAATATGCCGGGGCGTAGGCATATGTAGGCATATGTAGGCATCCGTAGGCATCCGTAGGCATCCTGAAAAATAAGAGTATATAAGCCTATTAATAAAACTTTATAATAATAAAGGGTATAAATAAAAATGGGAGGCGGATTGATGCAATTAGTTTTGAAGGGTAATATGAGCGAATATATTACCTTAAATCCGCATATTAATTATTATAAATATGTGCTCAAAAAACATACTAATTTTTCTATGGAAACTATTGTTGTTACTTCTACTGGTGATAGCAATATTGGTTTTAAACCATCCACTTCTGAATTGCGTATTAATTTTAAAATAAAGCGTTATGCTGATTTATTATCGGGACTGTTTTTGACATTCAAAATCCCCGATATATACTCGGATAATATATATAAGTTCAGATGGGTCAATAATTTAGGCTTCAATTATATCAAGGAAGCGCGTCTTAGAATAGGGGTTGTTAATATAGAGACGCTATATGGCGAATGGATGAATATATGGAATGAGCTCACGAGTAAAGATAATATTGAATATAATAAGTTGATAGGGAATATAGACGAATATACGGCACCTTTCAATTTTGTGCCAAAATACAGGGTGTTAAATAACAGGCTTTATAATGTAACCTATCCTGTATCAAGTTTCGCAAAAACTCCTCAAACACCGAGTATTAAAAAGAGAAAAATACAGGTTCCTCTCAATTTCTGGTTTACTAAGAATCCCTCGCTGGCACTTCCGTTATTAAAATTAGAGAATAACGAAGTTGAATTAGATATTTATATTAATGATAATGCTTTCGAGGGATTATATCAGGTATGGAGTAATATATTGAATACTTATGTGAGCCCGCTAATGTATAATACTACACACCTCCCATCGACACCTATATCTATTGCGACATTTGTGAAGCCGAGTGATGTAAATTTTGATGTTAATAACGAGCTATTATGTACCTATGTATATTTAGATAGTACCGAAAGAAGTAGTTTGCTATTGAATACTAACCAGATTAATTATATTATTAATACGGTTAAGAAAACTCAGGCAATTGCATTGAATGATAATCATACGCTGATAGATATAACAAACGCTAATCATCATATCAAGGAGATTATATGGATTACGCGAAGGAGCGATTCTATCAAAAACTTTAATAATTATACAAATTACACGGGGTCTCACGAATATAGCGAGGGTCTTGGAATATTAGATAGGGCGGCAATATTATGGAACAGAGAAATAACGCGCGCTGATTATGATGCTACTTATTATAATCACATAGAGCCTCATAAATATCACACGAATATACCGAGAACGGGGCTATACTGCTATTCATTTGCTTTATTTCCTGAAAAACAGATAAGCTCGGGTTCTTATGATAATACGCAAATTACTACCTCATTATCTGTGAATGTAAATCCGGAGGTTAAAGATGATGACAAATATACATATATTACTAAAACATATACTGATTTATTAAATAGAGTCTATCCGGTCAATTTTGAAATTACTATATATGTTATGGAAATAAATGTCCTAACAGTTATAAATGGTGGAGCGGGCTTAAAGTTCAGCTAAGCTATCGCAGCTATCGATTATTTTTATATTCTTTGATATAATTAAAGTATTATGGATTTATTTGTTTTGATAATAATAATTGTATTTGTATTTATAATAAAATATTTAATAGATACTATTAACTCTCTCAATGGAGAGATAAGAGAAATAAAAGAAAAATGTATAATTGGTAGCAAGGCCTCTGGAGCCGGGGGAACCGGGGGAACCGGAGCATCTGGGACAGGAGCGACAGAGATAACATTTACGAAAAACACAGAACAGCCCGTTGATAATGTTAATAAAGAGTTAATTAAGACACTTGTATATTTCAAAGACTACTTTGATAATAACAAAAGTATATAAATACATATAAATAATATAAGCGTTTATAATTAAATGCCGAGAAAAAGTAAAAACAGCGATGTTAAATCTACAATAGATAAGAAGAAGGGCTTAATGAATACTATTGTAAAAGATGTGGTAGTTGTGGAAAATGAGGATATTATATTGCAACTGCCTATATCTGATAATGATATAAATAAGATAAGTATTACAGATGAATTACAAGAAGCTCCGACGCCATATGAGCCGAACTGTTGTTATATAAATGAGACTAACTTTTATAATACGATTCAGGATAATTTGATTAAGGAAGATAATGATAGAGATAGAGATACTAATATAGATTATAATGATAATATTATTAAATCATCAAATAATTGCTATTGGTGTTGCCACGCTATTAAAGACCGGATATATGGGATGCCCTATAAATATAATATTACTACGAATACTTATATATTGTTCGGGAACTTTTGTTCGCTGGAATGCGCTAATGCTTATAACTTCTCTTCACATTGTGGGAGTGATAAAGTATGGGAGATAAATAGCTTGATACAGATGCTGAGCAAACATTTTGGATGTACTCGCCCGATACGCCCAGCACCTTCGAGATTTTTGCTGGATATCTTTAATGGACCTATGAATATTGAGGAGTTTCGCAAGGGTCATCATACGAATGAAAAAACACACCTATTAAATCTGCCACCTATGATAGCTACTACTTACAATTATGAAATTGTAAATACATCATATCTCAAAAACATCACAGATAATATGAATAATAAAATTGAGGCAAAGAAAAACAAAAAATGATATAAGAACATTGATACAATAAATATTGTGAATTACCCAAATTACTATTGCTATTAAGAATGACGAGTCTTGATAATAAATGCAGTGTTTCTGTTGCCGCGAAGGCTGAAGATATAAACTTTTCGCATTATAGAGTTTCTACTATAACTTGTAATGCGAATATTGGCGAGGATATTAATTTAAACTTGAAGATGCTATTTGAAAATATTGTAATCATAGATAAGGATGATACGGACGGGATTGTATGGGCACAATATATGAAGGATGGCGAGGATTTAAATCGCGGGACATATCCTAAGAAGAGGAGGAATAGTAAGAAAAATAAGATGAAGAAAAATAGGTTTGATAACCAGGTTACAATTATATATAAGAACGAGAAATATATGCCGAATGTGAAAATATTCAAGAACGGCAATATTCAAATAACTGGAATAAAGGTTGTCGAGGATACTGTCGTTATTGTCAATCATATTATTGACAATATTAGGAATATCTATGAAGATATTAGTAAGGACATTATAAATAACCGCAAGGATAATTATGAATTGAAATTGAAATATCAGAATTTCAAGATTCGGATGATTAACTCTGATTTCAAGGTATATTGCGACGATTCTCTCGCGGTTCCATTCGGCTTGAAGAGGCGCGAGATACACAATATATTTATTAGCGATCTATATAATAACAAGTGTTCGTTTCAGCCTGGAATATATCAGGGGGTTAAGTTAGAATATTTCTGGAATAAATGCAATGAAAAAAAGAATGGTATTTGTTATTGCCCTAAAAAATGCTATGGAAAAGGAAAAGGAGAAAAGGTCGGTGATTGTAAAAAGGTTACAGGGGCTTTGTTTGAGAGCGGGAGCATCTTAATTACGGGTGGCGTATCTTTCGAACAAGTAGATGAGGTATATAAGTATATCTGTACTTTCTTGATTAAACATAAGGATACTATTAAGAAAATCCAACCAACTAATCTTGTAGCTCAAGATATCGCGACTTAGGCTATGCGAGCTACGCTACGCGAGCTTCTATATTATATCTGTTGTGTGACAGCTGAAATTGTAATTAGCATTACCATTACCGTTGGCTGAAGTATATTTTTTATATTTATCGGTATTTATGTGATTATTTCCCGGTCTATTATATGAGGGTATGTGATGGCTTGCATAAAAATGCGAGGCATACACCACAGCATCAGGTTCAGCCGGAGGCATTTTATAACTGTTGCCCCAGGGTTTTTTGTCAAATAAGACATCGCCAGTATATAACCCGGCATTTTTTGGCTGAGGAGGGACGGGAACATTATGGCTATAATCTAATTCAGCATATTCTAATTCTTTTTTCATTATTCTATATATAAAATAGATATTATTATATAAAGATAAAATTGATAATTAATTTAAAATAATATGAGTACTGAAAGAACTGAAAGAAAGAGAAGAAAGGTTGCTGATTTTGTAAAAGATGGTATGGAAACTGCAGATATAAAAGCGATGGTTCAAGATATTGTATTGTATATGACAGAGAACAAGGCTAAACATTCATCGCACGAGGAGCTATTGAATGAAATGAAAAAATCAATTGAGGGAATCTTGTTTTTTGAAGAGAGATATCCTATGTTATATGCTATGGTTACAAAAGAGGAAGGGTTTGAATATAGTAGCCTTGAATATTTTTTAGAGATGCGAGAGAAAATTGTAAATAACCAATTAACATCAGAACAGGCGTCAAAAGTAGTAGGCCAAGTATGGTTTGATAAGTACTATAAAAAACCGGATGGCGAAAAATAGCCAGTGAATCCAAAGGGGGGTGTAAAACATAATCAGTCAATTCATTAATTTTTCTTACTTTTTCCATAATAGATATACAATAGGCTACTGATACAATCTCAAAGCTTCTATATTATAGATATTAGATATTTTTATATATTAAATCTTAGATTACCTGAGAAATTCTTGAGACACTGAAAACTCTTTATTTTTACAATTTTAAATTTGAGTACATCTTTCTGTTTTTTCAAAAATTTCAAAAGTTTTTTAGAAATTACAAAATAAATCGAGAGATGTACTCAAATTTTATTTTTCAATTTTTAGAAAAACTCGGCTTCTTTTTTAGATATCATAATGGTAATGAGAAAATACAATAAGCCCGTCAATAGACTTCATAAATATAATAATAATCAATATTATAGGATTATAGGATTATAGGATTATAGGATTATAGGATTATAGGATTATAGGATTATAGGATTATAGGATTATAGGATTATAGGATTATAGGATTATAGGATTATAGGATTATAGGAATAAATTTGTTATATTTTGAGATTATTAAGATAAAAATTGACACCAAAATATATTTTAATTATTACTATCGCAGTCAAAGCCAGTCTAAAGCCAGCTATCGAACAGCCTATCAAACTTCAAAAGCCTTTCCAAGTTTTATCTAGAAACTCTTTCAGAAGAATGTCCGCTGCCGCTGCTGCTGCCACCCAGACTATCGGAATGGCCTTCAAGGAGTATATGAAGAATATTCCTGATGAGATTAACACCTCTAAGGGTTTGGACGAGCATTTCGCTCAGTTCAAGAAGGATTTCAAGGAGAAGAAGAAGAATAACAAGATTGAGATTGCCGAAAAGAAGAAGGATACCAAGAAGAAGAAGAGGAGCAATCTTGATGAGGATGGTAATGAGAAGCCTAAGAGGGCTCTTACCAAGTATCAGCAGTATATCAGGGATAATCAGCAAAGGATTCGCGAAGAGTTTCCTGAGCTTTCAAATACCGAAAGGTTCTCTAAGCTCGCTGAAGAGTGGAAGGCTTACAAGGCCACTCTCGCGGATGCCGCGGATGCTGATGAGGAAGAAGAGACTGTTGAAGCTCAGGAAGCAGATGAGACTGAGGAGACTGAGGAGGTGGAGGAGCCTGTCGTGGAAGAGGTGGTAGTTGAAGAAGATGAGAAGTCCAAGAAGCCTAAGAAGGCCAAGAAGGAGGCTAAGACTGACAAGAAGAAGAAGGATAAGGATTCGGAGTAAATAAGTGGATGTGGATGCGGGCGTGGATGCGGCCGTGTAAAGGGGGATAGATTAGGGTATATATTTTTATATTTTATTTATTGGATTTATGCTTGTAAGTGCGTGAGTTATTATAAATTTCTAAATAATAATATAGATGCTTATAGAGTTGTTTATTGGCTCAGTAATAATTGGGGTTATTATTGGGTTGATTGGTATTGGTGGTGGCATTTTGCTATTGCCTTTATTAGTTTATTATGATTTTTCGTTTCAGCAAGCTGTCGCGATATCTCTTTTCTTAAATACGATACCTAATGCATTGCCGGGGTTATATCTATATTATCAGCACGGATTTTTTGATTTTAATGCGGCTATTATAGTAGCAGCTGGAAGTATCCTTGGTGGAATTGCAGGGGCTTATATTGGTACAAATAATTATATAGATGACAGGACTTTGTATAGAATATATACGGTATTTCTAATAATGACAGCAATATATTTATACTGCTATTATTGTTAAGATGATATAAGAATAAGAAAAACTATTTAGCTTTTTTAACAGCTTTACTTATAATTTTTTTATATTTTACTAAAGATATAAATGTGCCTTTTACTTTAACATATTCGCCCCCGCGTTTCCCCGTATATATTACCATTTTTCTTTTACCATTAATAAACCTCTTTTCAGATTTCTTATATTTATTACTTCTTCCACCTGTCACTATTTGTTCTGTATTTTGTTCTGTATTATATGTTAATAAATGAAAGTTTTGACTACACATACCATAATATTGTTGGCCATCTATAGAATGTAATATAACAGGGTAAGATATATCTTGCTCTATCGTTTCCTGGTTGCCTATATCGTTAATCACAGTGGCTTTAGTAGTTGTATTGTATTCTTTTATAATCGTATGATATAGCTGCGGTTTTTCATCATCTAAAGTAACATTATAAGAAGTCTTATCAGATGCAGGAGGCTCATGAGGTATAGTAATTTTATCTGTTTTTATTATGCCGCGAAGTTTATTATCATCGTGCAAGGAAAGTTCATATACATCTCTCATCGCAACTATTGTTTTTCCAATAAATCTGTCATCATCGGCTGTTATTTGAAGGTAAACATATGAATCTGTGTTTGATTTATCCATATTCTCCGCTCTTGATATATCCAAATCAATATGAAATGTTTTTTGCATTTTTTCATTGTTTTCTGCTGTGCTAAAGCTCGGTAATAATCCGGCAGGTTGATGACCGAATATATTATATATTTTTTTAAATTTATCATACTCGCTGTCTAAAATAATCGGGATATTCTTGTATTTTAACGGCCCCTTCTCATCTAATGAATGTATTGTTACAATAGGTGAAAAGCTTGAATTTATAGAATTACTATGTTCGTGTGGATAATATGTATAATAATTACCACAATGATTTAAACATGCGGTAGATATAGCTATATAATTTTTATAATCAATCTCTGAAGTTTTTACTAATTCCATTTTATGTAATTCCATTTCCTTTAATACCATTTTCCTTTTATAATTTATTGGCACTTTTTCAGATATGACATCATTATAATAATTGCAAAAATTAATTAAAAAATTAGCAAACTCCCTATTTAATAGCTCTATATTTTTTATATTTATATGTAAAGTTTTATTTTGTGGTTCAAATCCTATTGTAGAAGGTATCATAAACATATTATCGTTTAAAGGCACACCAGAATGGGATGCAAAAATTAATTTATCGCCTATAGTAATTTTTGCCATAATATGACATTTTTTTAAATATTTTATATATAAACCTTTATATTCTATAAATACTTTAGGTATTTTAACATCATCCCCCCATATATTTCCCATAATCATATTCATCATAGCTATAAATAAGCATATATAGGGGTTAGCATAATCATCGTCAAGTTTAGCATCGTCATCCTTAAATATATTGGGTAAGTTAAATAATTTTAAAAATTCGCTTTTAAAAAATTCTATCTGTTTTTGTGCTCCATAAGTATTTTTATATATAAAATTAACTCTTTTTACTAATTCGTCAGAATATTCTTCTTCAAAATATTTTTTGATATATATACCGCGTATATTTATATCTGCTTTAATATCTTTTGCTAAATATTTAAACTTAAATTTTGTTTTATCTTCTTTGTAGGATTTTTTAATGATATTAAATATATCTTCTATAGATTTATCCATATTATTCTCATCTTTCAATATAGTAAATATTTCAGCAATCCAAAACTCTTTTACGCATCTTATTTTATTTAGATCCCTATTTCCACATGCTAATATAACATTGTATTGATAATTTTCTTTTAATTTGAGCATATTTTTTAAATTGCTAATAGACATTTCGCCGCGGTCTATCAAGTCGCCTGTAAAAACTAATACGCGATTATTAGCTAAAGGTTTAATAATCCCATTTTCATTAATTCCAGTTAATTCCTTAATTTCTTGAGGCATATTACCTTCTAAATCTGAAAAAAAGTTAATATCAACATCATTACCACCAAATTCATATATTCCAACATCATTATGTTCGCCTCCGCCTCCCCTCTTCTTTTTATTTACTATTTTTTTAGCTATTTTTTTAGCCATAATTAGTACATATACTACTATATAAAAATATTAAAAAGAAGGTAGTTTTTCAATTATGTCTTATTATATGGCTGGCGCGAATTGGCTTTTATAATTTAACTTCATTATTACATCATATTTTTATAAAAATTGATATAAACAATTAAATATATATTTTAACAAAGTATTATTATGAGCAGTGATATGCCTTCGTCCAATGTCCCCCCTACCAATCTAACTCAATTAATTGAAAAAACTTACAGTAATTACGACGGCAATACTACTTATGCAAATACTCTGATTAATATGCTGAAAAAATATCATTTCTGGCCGAACATCAAGGTTAAGAAGTTCAAAGATAACGAGGATATTGTTCTCCTTCACACTAATTACAAGATGAGTGATATTTGCGAATATAAGGAACTTTATGAGCAGTGTCGGAGTATTGTATTGGATTTTACTCTCTCTTGTAATAATAATGTTGTTGTTACTTATGCAAATTCTATTCCGCGCAGAATCGGGTATGAGGAATATATTTCGGCGAATTACAGCGATACGGACAGATGTTATGAGGCTTATGATGGAACTATTATTACTGTTTATAATTATAAGAATAAGTGGTATTTCGGGACATCCAGCTGTCCTGACGCGAATAGTTCAAAGTTCTCGCATCCTACGAAATCGCACGGCAAGATGTTTGACGAGGTACTATACGGATTTTATAGTAAATCTCCGGAAACCGCTGAAATGCTTTCGCGCATTCCGCCGGATGATGTTGGAGAGACTCTACGGGCTATGTTCGCGTCCAATTTGAATCCAGAACACGCTTATGAGTTTGTCTTGATTCACTATGATAACAAGCATATCATTGATTATACTGATGTGCTCGGAGAGAATTATAAGGAGCTCGTGCATATCAATACGAAAAACCGAATTACGCTGGAAGAATATGATATTAATCTATCGGCTATCCAAGAGCTCTTTAATATGGGTGTAAAATATCCGGCATATTTCTCAGATATCAATCAGGCCAATGCATATATTAACGAGAATAAAAGCTACGGGTTGATTATCAAGAAAAAGGTAGAAGGGGAGAACTTTTCGCGACTATACAAGATATCCTCGATGTATATTAACTATCGCGAAGAGACTGACCCGTGCCACCCTAATGTATGGATGAATATTCTTAGCGTCTATATGAAAAACAAGCAGAATTATACTATTAAGGATTACATTGCGACATATAACCCGAATATCCAGATTCCGCTTGATAATAACGGGAGACAGATTGACCCCACATATCTCGTACATACGATTATCTCAACTATCAAGGATAGCCTATACAGCTATTATAAATCCAGTACGACATATAACCCGGCTTATAAGAGATACAAGATGAATAAGGAGATGGACAAACAATTTGCGCCAATTATTCAGTATCACTTGGCACAGTTGAGAAATCTACAAATCACCACATTCAGCAAGAAGCTTATTACGAGCTCTAACATTTATTACTATTTGTGTCAATGTAATGATGTCAAAAATATCAAGACGCTTATTCAGTTCTTTGCAACTAATCCGATTAATGAAATGCAATCCCGGACATCAATGTGTTTCGCAATTATGAACACATTGATTTCATAGATATCTTGTATATCAGGGGATATCAGGATGTCAAAAAATATATATCTTAATAATAATAGATAGATAAGGATATATGTCGGACTATTTTTCCACACAGGGATGGGTGTATATTGCAGTTAGTATTATACTTACTATAATATCTCTTGCATTGAATGTGTATTTGGAAGGTCCTGGATTATATTTAATAGCGTATTTTGTATATCTGCTTGTCATATTATTGACGGCTTACAATATAACTTGTTTAACAAAAGGAGAATGCTATTTATGGAGCTGGATTGTTACAATACTATCAATAATACCTATGATACTTATGATAATCCTAATAGTATACATCATAATATATGAAAAAAAATAAATCATTTCATTTCATTTCGTATTATTTTATGTTTTCTTTGTTTTCTTTGTTTTTTAGTAATAAATTGCTCTGTTATTTTATATAAATAGTAAAAATTGATAAATATAGCAGATAATAATTATCACATCGCTACGCTCAGAGTATATCAAAGTCTTATACAAAGAAAGCTCGCGCCGCTCGTGCTACTTGTGCTACTTGTGCCGCTCGCGTTTCTGTCTTCTTTAAGAAAAATGACAACGGCTATCGCTACTACGACCGAACAATCAGCTTTATCCGTTATTTTCAAGGAACGTATGCGGGATATGCCAAATAATCTCGATGATAAGGAAATCCTTGCATATGCTAAGATTACTAAGAATATTATAGAGTTGGAAAATGAGTTGAAGCAGATAGGAAAGGGAGAGACTAAGGCACAAACAGCTTTCTCTTGCGTTTTCAAGGAACGTATTCAGAATATGCCCGATGATATTGAAGATAAGGGAATCTTGGTATATGCAAAGAATATTATAAAGTTGGTTAGGGACATAAACAAGATAGGGCAAGGGAAGAAGAATCCTAAAAATAAGGAATAAATAGATTATTATGCGATAATGCGATAATGCGATAATGCGATTTATGTTATCTTTATTTTTATTCTTTAGTTTTATTTTTTTTATTTTGTAAAAATTGATATATAAGATAAAAATATAATAAACTATATATTAATAGAATGTTTTACAATTATAAGTTTGATTCGGCCGACCCTTCAAATAATCACAGCTTTGATATTCACGATATTGACTTGGCGATTGTCAATGGTATGCGAAGGATTATTATGACGGATATTCCAAACTTGGGAGCAATAGGAGAAAAACTGGAGAAGGAGGATCCTACTGTTAGCGTCATTACTAATACTGGAGCATTACACGACGAGTTTATTATACATCGCATCGGGCTAATTCCTATCTGTATGACGGCCGACGAAATTGAGAATTACGAGGATAATTCGCTTGTCATCGAATTGAATGTTAATAATACTACGAATAAGAGCATTGATGTGCGAACCTCGGATTTCAAGGCAACTTTTAATGATGTAGAAATTACCGATAAGAAACTGAGAGAGTTATTTCCGCCGAACAAGGTATCAAAGCACAATATCTTGATTACGAGATTGAGACCCGGCGAACATCTACATTTGAAGGCGAATATTGTCAAAAGAACTGGACGCGATAATGCTTCGTTTAACCCGGTTTCACTATCAAACTTTTCGTATATCCAGGACCCCAAGGAAGCTAAGAAATACGAGAGCTTGCTTGATAAAGAGCGGGCATATTATATGAATGAATACGGCGACCCTACGAAGTTCAAGTTTGACATAGAGCATATTAATGTTAATATGGGGCCCCGATATTTAATCCCGAAATCGCTGGATATTGTTATAAACAAGCTGAATAATCTAATGACCGAATTGGTTAATATTAATACGACGGAAATTGTGAAAATACAGCAATTCCAAGATATCGCTGAAACATACGAGTTTATCATTGATAACGAAGACGATACGCTGGGAAACATTATACAATCGTATGTACACGACAATTATGTGAGAAACAAGAAAACCGTCAATAATATGGCGTGCAAGTTCATAGGCTATATTTGCCCACATCCTCTCAAATCTACTATGATTATAAGGATAACTCTTGACAATATTACTGATAAATATATGTTTATCGCATTTATGGATAAAGTATGCAAGGAGATTGTCAGTTATTTGGTTGATATTAAGACAAAATGGAATAAATTCGCAATTGATAATAATGTAGCATAATTTATATTATTATATATTAAAAGAAAGGGAAAAATAATATGTCAATTAATATCAATGACAATGAGTATATTTTTGAGGAAGAAGAATTGGAGGACATAGAATATCTTGAAATAATGAGTTTAGATGATATTATTAAAGACAATCCTTCATTTATAGCATTGTCTCGCGAGGAAATAAAGAGCAGTTTATTTGAATTGTTCGCGAATAAGAAGAAGGCAAATAATATAACAACTCTTTTTTACGATATAATAAATGATATAGATGGCAATCGCGGGAAATTGAAAAAATATGATAATTATGTGTTTGATGCTGATGCTGAAAAGAAAGATTATAGCGCGGATATCGTGGATAAGGTCGAAGTTGCCAATTTTAACAATCTGAAAAAGAAGACCGTAATAAATCACGATATAGCGAAAGAAAAATATTTTTTTTGCATTAAATACAATAATGATTCTGAGAAACTGCGATTTAAGCCAGAAGCCAAGATAAACATCACGATAGAACCGCGAGACAAGGGCTTTCCCATATATTACCCAGTATTCCCAGCAGATGATGTGAATATCCCTATAATATCTGCTTATTACAAAATACCTAAGACTGTTATAAATGATTACCTATACACTAAGATAACATCGCATTTAACGAGGACGAAAAATATCAATTATGTATCTTCGGAAAATTGCGAAAATGTCAGCGATTTAATAAAGGGCGTCAAGCCGGATATTAGCAATATCATAGAGTATCTCAAAGATAGCTTTGAGCTTGATTATTATAACATAGAGAATGTTTTGAATAAGTTCGGTAAATCTTTGGATTTTATTAATAAGGAGGATTTTAGCGTTTTATGCGATTATCTCGCTGATGTTATGGGGCAATATAAGGAGCGAAAGAATCTATCAAGACCTGTTAAAATTAAGAAGCCTGATATTATAAATAAGAAGCTAATTTTCTTTGATAAATTGAATACGAGCATCCAGCTATTGAATATTACAGAAAAAGTAATAGATTTTTTGGATAAAAATAAGATGAGTTTGGAGGACTATCGCGAGAACAATATAATGACTGATAAAATAAAGCCATTGAAGGAATTGAATACCTATATAATGGACAATATAAGAACTATGGGTATTGGAAACTCCGATGATAATGCGGTTATCTTAGAGATATTAGATATTATAACGCATTCTCTGAAAAATAGCAATATCTTGGAGGCCATAGAATCTATAGATGGTATCTTGAAGACGCACGAAAAGAAGGAGATTATCGTAAAGAAGTATGAAATCGCCAGAAATGAGAATGAATATTCGCGAAATCACATATTTGACTATGACAAGGACGGCAAGCAATATGTAATATCATATCGCGAACACAAAGAAATAAAAGATAGCCACTATAATGACAAGAACGAGGGAATCCCTATGATAGAGTTTGAGACTCAAGACGCCATCGATGATGCTAACGTGGCGAATGCTGGCGACGCTGGCGAAGGAACCGGAGGTCCCGGAGGTCCCGGAGGCGCTGGCGCTGGCGACGCCGAAGCCGAAGATATTGGATATATAACCGGATTTAATGAGTTAAGTCGTTATGATATAGAGAAATATATAACTAATATTAATTATAAGAATGAGGCGGGATTTGTAGATAGTTTGGCGAATATGTTGAATATCCTGAATAATATTGGTAAATCGGCTAATATTGATTTTGATTATGATGCCTTATGTAGCGAGCTTTTCAAGTATAATCGCAGTATCCCAAAGAGACGCGATATGTATATGAAGGCGTTTCAAGATAATGATTTGGAAATAAGCGAAGAGATGCTCAATTATTTGGATAAATTGTCACCCAAATCTATATTAGCATTAATTAATAATAGAGATAAACCTTTTTCAGATATTGACGATATTGAGGAGACTATTATAGTATCTAATAATAAAAGATGGTGCGAGGAGTTTAATGATATGTTTTTAAATGCCCTGGCGTATTGTATAATAAACCTACAAGATAAGATATTGAATGATACGATATTCATAGATGTTGATTATTTAAATGGTAATTTCTTGAGTTATTGGGATAACTGCGGTTCGCCTCTTAATAAAAAAGAAGACCGCGGAGTTATGTCATATATCATAGAGGTTGCCACGGATTATTTGATAAATAATAGTAATAATGAGTTTTTGATACAAACAGATAATACACAAACCGATAATATGTTTAAAAGGACTTACAAAGTGATTGAGAAATATTATTCGGAAAATCTTGAGAGAATGAAAAAGAAAGATGATATATGTCGGGAGAAAAAGAAGGAGCAGAAGGGAAAAATAGAAAGAGATAAATTACGCAGTTTATTAAAAAATAAAGAATGCGGAAAGGAACTCAGCTTATGTAGGGAGCAATATATACAATCTTTGATATATATGCCTGATGTAAATTATGTAAAGATACACAAGTTTTTAAATGGCTGTTGCTTGAAGAAGCTGGATGATAGCTTTAACGAAGATATTGATTTAAAAAATGCAAATCGCCCGGAACTGATAGGATTTAAGAAAAAATATGCTGAGAAAAAGATGACGAATAAGCCTCGCGATTTGAGATTCATTCCTAAAAAGACCGCTAAGAGTAATGCTAAGGCCGACGCTACCGATGTCGGCGATGCCGATGAAGCTGACGACGGCGAAGAAATTGTTGAGCGTATATATTTGGACGATTATATATATGATATGAATAATAATTCTAAGATAGTCAGGAGATGGCTTGAAGCAATGAAGGGAAAGAATAATAGCGTATTTCCTGATAATATTATAGCAGATTTTGAGAATGGCAATATAAAGTCTATTAAAAATAGTATAATATCGAATGTTAATTTATTGACAAAAACCTCAAAGCATTCAGGCGATGAGTTTATTGACAATTTTAATAATGTTAGGAAGACCGGGAAGGGCGGGAAGGGCGGAAAAGAAGCATCTAATGATAAAATAAAATATCTTAATATAATTCGGGCAGTTTTAAAAACTCTCTACGGACACTTGCGAGCCGATGATAATAACGAGGAAATCAAAGCATTGCTTACCAATTCTATTAAGGATTTAAGGGATATTATAATAGATTTGAAGGAATTGAATAAAATATATAATGATGATATTGAGAATGAGATAGAAATTATAAATAAATATATAGTTAGCAGGGCATTATGCTGTCCTTTTAATATTGATAATACTTTAAATGGAAAGATAATATCGGATATTATAAGTAGCCAATATATATACAAGATAACTTCCAGCGTATATAAAGATGTTTTTAAGATAATTAGAATAACTTTCCCGACATTAGAGGAAAACATAGATTTTTTGAATAAACAGCGCGAGAAAAACAAGCAGGAAAAAATAAAGGCCTTCAATAAAATAACAGTAGAAGAGAATGCTCTAATAAAAGAGCTCAAAAAGGCTGGATTTAAACAGGAATTACTTGCAGAGAAAAAAGAAGATGATGATGAAATCAATAATCTCTTTGATAATGTTATTGAACCTGGTGAAGGCGCCGAAGACGCCATCAACAACTTCAACGAGATATTCGACGATAATGCCGGAGGAAATGCCGGAGGAGCTAGACAAGATATTAACGAGGAAAATATGCTTATGACCTATGACAGAGAAGACGATGATGAAAATATGGATACAGAAGAGATGGGATTTTTGTATAATTAATGGGGGGAAGAAAAGGCTAAATGAATTGCTATTGAGAGGCTCGTAAGCTATTTATATTACCTTTATGGTGTCGTAAAAAGGAACTGAGTTTTTATAAAATTTGAAAATTAAAATTTGAGTACATCTTTCTGTTTTTTCAAAAATTTCAAAAGTTTTTTAGAAATTACAAAATAAATCAAGAGATGTACTCAAATTTAAAAATGAAAAAATATTAATATTCCAGTGTCTCAATAAATGCTCTGTTAGTTTAAGTATTTTTATAATAATTATTGTAATTATTGTAATCACTATGTATCTCTAAAAGTTAAAAAGCGGACAGCCTAGTGTAGTCTAATTTATACATTTTCGCCAGCCCCATATATTTTAGTATCGGCACCAGTCGCCGTCGTTGTAGTTAAATCGTTTTTTGGTGGGACAGTTGATATATTTACGAGGGACGCTCCTTGTGCTATCATCTGAGCTGTCTGCATAGCTTGTGCTGCTTGTGCTGCTTGCTCTGATTGTCCCATCAAGGATAACTGAGAGGCTTGTTGTAGCTGCGATAGCATAGCGTCTTTTTTGCCGCCACTGAGTCTTTTGGTGATATTAGTATTGCCTATGATGCCATTTAATTGAATGGGTATATGTCTATCTGCATCAGAGAAACATTTGGCGACTTCTATTTTATATTTTACAGGTATCTCTTCAAACGAGCAATCTTGTATTAAATTGTCATATTTTAGCGATAAGATATTGTAGGTTTCTTTTGAGACAGCCCCGTCGCACGCTTCTATTTCTTGTGAGAGAAGCATAAATTGCTGGGATAATTTTTTAAATATTTCAAACTTTTCGCTTGCCTTTATGCTGTTTGTAAGAGACATTATAAGGACGCTTACGGCATTTACGATAATATTCGGGATCTTGATAGCATTTGCGTCCTCGCTGATACTGTTTATAATACACATAGTTGAACTGGTTAATACGAGAGGTATATTAAAGCAGAACTTGACAAAACTCCAGTGAGAAGATGCCTTAGTACATAATAGCGTCATAGACTCGCATTTATCCAATAATTTATCAATATTGTGCATTATTTTTTAGGTTATTCTTAGTTTATCTAATAATATAATATTTTTTTATTTGAATTATTATATTAGAGATAAGCGTATGAATATAGAAGTTAAAACGAACGCATGGGTTCTTCCAAATAGAGTTGGTTATAACAAAAAAATGTATGATATATTTCATCCCTCAAAATATCACAAAAAGACTGCAGCCGCAGCAGCGAAAGCAGCTAAAGCCTCGTGTGAATGTACAAAAGAATCGTGTGAATTAGATGTATCCAAAGTGTCTCTTTTTCCGCAGCAAAGGATTGTCAAGGATTATATGCAATTCGACAGTCCTTACAGAGGCATCCTTTTATATCACGGTTTAGGATCGGGTAAATCTGCTGCATCAATAGCTGCATCCGAAGGATATATTAATCGTAAAAATGTTATTATTATGACTCCCGCGTCATTATCGCAGAATTATGAGAACGAATTGATGAAGATATCTACTATCGGCTTGAATCTTAAAAAATCCTGGACTTGCCTAAAAGTTATTAAAACAAATCCCAAGATGATGGAACAGCTCAAAGGGTACGCCATAGATAAGCAAATGGTTAAAAAAGAGGGAACAGTATGGGTTCCTTTATATAAGAAGGATATAGAGGATGCCGAGATAGTTATAGATAATGTTAAATACTCTGATATGGCTTCAAATGACAAAGAGGATATCAAAAAGACTATAACGCATATAATAAGGAACCGATATAAGTTTATAAATTACAATGGGATTACTATGAAAATGATAAAAGAAATGGGCGACAATCCTTTTGATAATTCATTTATAATAGTTGATGAGGTGCACAATTTTATCAGCAGAATAGCTAACGGTTCCAAAATAGCTATGAAAATATACAATAATATTGTTAGTGCTAAAGATGTTAAATTGGTATTATTATCTGGGACGCCCATCATTAATCATCCTTATGAAATATCATTTTTAATCAATTTATTACGAGGTCCTATGAAGACTTATAAAATCCCTATAATAGATGGCGTAGCCGACAAGAATCAAATAATAAATAAGTTGTCAAAGGCGCAATTGTACGATTATGTTGATGAATTATATTACGACAATAGGAATCTCAATATTATATTATTACCTATAAATTATGTTCGCAAAGATGATGTATCTTCTGTGATAGTAAAGAAGGATTGGGATAGGGACGAAGATACAATTATAAAAGAGATAATAAAAGCTGTTAATTCCGAAGGAAACGATGCAAATACCGGAAAAAAGCCTGCTAAGTCCGTGAAGCCTACGAAGCCTGCGAAGCCTACGAAGTCCGGAATAGATGTTAAGAAGCCTTATTTAATAGTAACAAATGGAACAACGGGTTCCTTAAAAACAAAGATGGCTGAAGAAATTATTAAGTATTTGAAGTTGAATCCGACGAATACGAAGATAAATATAGATGATTTGGTGACAAAGAATAAGGAATATAAGAAGCGCGTATTAGATATAATTAAGAAGGTAGCTAAGGAATGTAATAATAACAAGACTTGTATATCTGAAAAATACGAGAATCCCAGCAATAAATTGCAAGAAGATTTTGCCAAGGCCTATTATGATGTAAGGAAGGGCGAGGGTGGCATTAGCTGTACGGATAATTTTAAGAATTCGTGTGATAAATTGAATGATTTGAATTTGGAGAATGCTTTGAAAGAGAGCAGAAATATTGTATTTGAATCACAGGGCCTATCGGTTCCGTCGTGGCTATTGTCTCAGCCTTATTTGACCGAAAAATATAATGTCATATTTGCCTATTCTCTCGCGCCTATTAAAAAGATTGTGGATGTTATCAAAAAGCGTGCGAAAGCGAGAATAGACAAATATCTCAAGAATCCTAATGAAGATGCACCGAGGATGCCTTCTGTTGACAAAAAGATAATAGGAAATAACATTAAAAATATTGTGGCAACATTGAAGGATTTGCGTAAAAATTGTATAAATGAAGTGGAATATTTGAAATGCGGTAATAAAAAAATAGACAAGCTCCTTGTATATGAGAATAGCGACGATTTTAAATTCAATCTGGTATATGATAATTATAACAACGATGATATAACAGATGCCGAGTTTGAAGGCCTAATCTATGATATTGTTAAAATGGATGCCAAAGGCAATTTTGATGAATCGGGTATATCTTTGAGTACTAAATATGATATCGAGCATAACTACGCATTGCCGAGTAAAAAAGAGGATTTTGTTAAGTTCTTCATAAATGACGAGGATCCCGAAAATATCAAGGTAATTAATGAGGATTTATTTAAAAGACGCATATTAGGCATTTTGAGTTATTATAAGACCTCAGGTTCCGAACTATTTCCCTCGCTATTACCTGAGACTATTAGAAATATGTATATGACAGACCATCAAATCAAAAAATATGTAGATGTTCGTATTAAAGAAATAGCTATCGATGACAACAAGAAGAAGTTCGGCAACAAAGGAGCTGCTGAAGTTAGCTCAGTATATCGTGCATTCAGTAGATTAGTATGTAATTTCGCGTTTCCCGAAGAAATACCTCGCGAATTTCCTCAGGATATAAGGACATTGAAGAAAAAAGAGATGGCTATGAATGAAGAAGATGGGGCAAATAGTAAGGAAAGCAAAGATAGCAAGGACGGAGAAGATGCGGCAAATGATAAAAAGAAGTTCAATAAAGATATAGACGCTGAATACAATAAAAAATTAACGAAGGCACTTAATGATTTAAAGAAGGGCGATTATTTGGAAAAGAAGAATTTGCGCGAATACTATAGTCCGAAGTTCGCTCAAATGTTGGAAGATGTAGATACATCACCAGGGAGTGTCCTTGTGTATTCGCAGTTTCGCGTTGTTGAGGGTTTAGGGATATTCAAGGAGGTTCTAAATAAACACGGATATGTCGAGATTAATGTTATAAAGAATGATGAATATGGGTATATATTAGAAGACCCTGATGTATTTGATGAAAAATATGATAATAAAAGATATGTTATGTTCAATTCTGATAGAGAAAAGACCAATATATTAATGAATCTATTTAACGGGGATTTTGCGAATCTCCCAGATACTATCAGGAGTAGCTTGCCGAATAATGGAGAAGGCCTGGAACAAAGATATGGAAAGATTGTCCGGGTTATGATGATTACGCAATCGGGCGCCGAGGGCATATCGTTAAAGAATGTAAGACGCGTATTGATAACCGAGTATTTCTGGAACTCTGTGCGCATAGACCAAGTAATAGGGCGCGCTGTTCGTACTTGTAGTCATATGGGATTGCCTGTAGAAGATAGAAATGTGGGAGTTTATAAATATATTATGAAGTTTACTAAGGATCATATAATAAATAACCCGACACTCAAAATAAAGGATTCTGAACTATCTACAGACGAGCATATCTATGATAAGGCTAACAAAAAAGAGGAGTTAATCAAGAACTTCTTGGATATGGCAAAATCTTCTTCAATAGATTGTGTGATACACGCTGATGTTAATAAGCCTTTGAAGAATGGATATAAATGCTATAACTGGCCTATAAATATGAAGGACGATAAATTGGCATTTACACAGAATATATTGAATGATGGCAAAATAACTCAATATAAAAACTATGAAAGGGTTAAAACTGGCAGAGGCAAGGTTGTATCAAGAGATGGTGTCAAATATGTGCTATTAAATGATAAATTATATGATTACAATAGCTATAAAAATGCGGGGGTATTATTACCAGCCTAAGTCTCCTAAGTCGCCTAAGTCTCCTAACTAATAACTACTAACTACTAACTAAGACATATAAATAATAAATTACAGTAAATAAGAAGCATATACTTATTTTTAATAATAAATATAAATGAACGATATAATATTTAGATGTATTCGCAATATTAATATGGAAGATGACATAGAATATGATATTGAAGATATTGAAAATACAGATAATATTAATATAGTAATTGAAGATATTAGCGATGTTGGAGATGCTGGAGATGCTGGAGATGCTGGAGATGCTGGAGATGCTGGAGATGCTGGAGATGCTGGAGATGCTGGAGATGCTGGAGATGCTGGAGATGTTGCTTGGGAAGTTCAGGAAGTAGTCGCTGGGGATATTGTTGAAGCGACAGGGAGATGTATATGTAGATATAATAATTTTAATTTATGCGACCGTAATATCACGAATAACTTATTATATTGTAGGTATCATAAGAATACTAAGATTGGCTATATACACAAGATATTTTATGATGTATTTAAGGACAAAGAAGAGATAACTGTAGGTGATTTATATATGTTATATAGGCACATTAATGGTAATTCTGGTTTTTGGTATATCAAGGAGTTATATATAGATTTATTAAAAAATATACCATTCAAGCTATTATTAAATATAGCCGAGAAGAATCATATAATATCAAACGACCGCAAATATAGCAAGAACGAGATTTATTTGCGTCTCTATAATATTAATAAAAATACTTGCGAACTGGAAAGCAATAATATAAATATAGATGCATTTTGCAAGATACAGCAGAGGCTCAAAGAAAGATTGAGAGATAGAATAAAGAACCGCATTAGAGATAGGCTACGAGATAATATATTTAACTTAGAGGATTATGAGTCTGGAGTTGCCCGAGGTGATTATATGAATAGCGAGGAACTTTTTACAGGAGAGAATATATGCGATATACCCCCTAAAAGATTATATATATTATGCAATAATAAGAACAATGAGAGAAGCGAGAGAAGCGAGAGAAGCGAGAGAAGCGAGAGAATAGAAAAGTATGTATTTGATGCTGTAGAATTGGAGTATTTTGTTAGAAAATGCAGAGAGAATAAACAGGAGCCTTATAATCCCTATAATCGCGATAAGTTGGATGAAGACTTTTTGGAGAATCTTTATATATTTATAAAATATAATGACCTGCTAATCAAGAATGATGAATATTTGTGGGAAAACAATATGCACGCATTTACTGAATTGTCATTAGAAATAGAAAGCAGAGGGTTTTATAATAGCCCGGAATGGTTTGAGAGATTAAAAGATGCGGATTTTCTAAAAGTAATCAAATATTTTAAATTATTCTCGGCTAATACTCCAGAAAGTAATAAGTATTTTAATGAAATAAGAGCAGATACCTTGATATTTGATTTTTGCAAAGATGCTATAAAGATGTTTAAAGAATGCAATAACGAATATTATATATTATGCTGTAATTTTATTAAGGCTATGGCTTTATGTTCGAATAACTTTTATAATAATTTGCCAGCGTGGCTATTAGCTAACGGAACAGGTGGAGTAGCAGGAGCCGTAGGAGCCGTAGGAGCAGGAGCGGGTGGTGGAACCGGAGGCGCAGGAGGACATATGGGAATTGGTGCTATTATTGATAATATTCGTATAAATACAAATCTTGAAACATTGATGGGGGCGATGAATAGGAATAATGCTTCCGAATTGGCAAATAATTTTTTATTATATTATTATGTAGAATATATTTAAAGTTGTTATACGAATATGAATATTAACACGAATACATATGATATCAAATATACGCCTGACTTTGCTTATACTCCAATAAGCTCTCAATCTCTCGTACATACTCAAAATGTAATGGAAGAAAAACAAAAAAATACAATAGATACATATATAAGCAAGTTTAAAACATCATTTTATGGTTTTTTATTATTTATTATTTTATCACTTCCAGTTGCATATAAAATATTGGATATGATTGGAAAAATAATATCACAAAACATAGAACTATATGATTTTAACACAGAAGAGCCTTCGCCTTTAGGACGAGTAATAATGGGATTAATAGTTTTAATATTATTATTTATCTTATAAGAATCCCATAGAACACATTACATTATCACCTTATTTACATTATCACATTCTTACTTTTTCTTAGTAGCGGCAACCTTCTTAACTGCCTTCTTAACCGGTTCGGGTTCGGGTTCAGGCTCGGGTTCGGGCTCTGTCTCGGCCTCTTCTTCTTCATCATCTTCTTCCTCGTCATCTGCTTCTTTGACATCTTCTTTTTCGTCTTCCTCCTCCTCATCCTCTTCTTCTTCCTCCTCCTCTTCCTTTGAAATTACAGGAGCCTTGACAGATACTGGAGCTGGAGCCGCGGCAGCTGCAACCGTCTTCTTTTTGTCTTGAACGACTGCCGTTACTTTGGAAATTACCTCAGTATCTACATCAATATCTTCGTCGTCCTCATCATCTACATTATCCTCATCACTATCTTTTACAAAGGTAATCTTAGAAGTGTTAATCTTTTGGAACTTGGCAGAAACAATCTTCCAGCTACATCCAAACATTCCTGCAGAGAACCAGAGACCATTCAATTGGATAATGAATTGCGCCTTTCCACCCTTGAGATTTGCAACATAGTCCTTGAAATCAATCTCGTTATTATCCATATCATAGCAATCAAAGTCAAACTTATCCTCTTCCGAATTATAAGGAATCTTAGCCTTGAAAGTAGGAGGATATTTATCAGCATACATACCAGTTTCCTTGTCCTTATCGCGGCGAACAATAGGGCTAAACATATTCTCAATAGCACCCTTATTGCCCTCAAAGTTCTTCTTAAACCACGCTACACTATTCTTGCTCGCATCTTCGCAAATTTTTTGTTCGAGTTCAATCAACTTATCGTGAAATACCTGTACCTTGGGATTCTCATCCATTCCCTTGAATGATGCCGTAATATCATACTTACGAGCTTCATCCTTGCGTTTCGGGTCATCCTTGATAAACTGAGTATTATCATTGACGCCATAGGGAATTGATAGAACAGGGGTTTGAATATTGATTTTTGAACCTTTGTAATTTACATAGACTGACTTAGCACCTGATTTCATAACCTTCATTTCAGAATACTTAATCGCGTCGACATTGAATTGCTTGGGGAGGAGAACGTTCATCGTTGTATATATATATTAATTAATCTTTATATAGACTATCAATTTTTATTATTTTTTGTGTCTTTTTTTAAATTGAAAAAAATTGACAAAAACTTGGTATCAACGCAAAAGAGGATATGGAGATATTCGCCCAGTATAAATAAATATAAAAATACAAAGAGCACATTCATTTTGAAGAAATATGCTATAATACAGGCACCTATAAAAGTCATAACAAAATCCACGATGGCAAAATCATATACTCGTATGCCGTGTATTCCCTCTCTTGGAACTCCGAGAATATCTTTATATTGTGCAAAAATACACATAATTTATATCAATAGCTTTATTATAAATATTATAGATATTATAAATATTATATTATAATAGGATTGTATGAGAAAAACTCCTAAAATTCTATCGAATGATAAATATAAATATTATGATTTAGAGTTTCCAATATATAAGACTAAAAATGGCGGGCGATTAATAAAAATAGGCAACATTTTTTATAATTTAGAAAATAGCACGACAGTTGAAAAAGTTAAGGAAGAGTATAGTAAGAAGATACGCATAGAGCTATCAGAGGAAGACAAAGAATATGTAATTATTTAACTTCAAATGAAGATACTATAAGGAAATATACAAGCGTCTTGGTAATACTATGGACATTTTTGATATCACTTAATGGCCTGTCGCCCTGTGAGCCTTGCGAGCCGTGCGTATCATAATTATTATCAATATAATATTTGAAGGCTTTATCAAAACCATAAGATAGCAGGATATTATTGATATTATAGGTGCTCATTTTTTCAATTTCATTTTCAATAAAATTATTTAAGTCAGATGTCAAAATATCGCGATTATCGTGGCAATTATTATTGTTATAGCAGATGTTCTCATAGATATGCTCGCAATAATCGTAAATACTTTCGTGAACAACCTCATTCATATAACATTCGTACATTGGTAATATGTTATAAAAAATAATACATATTATCAATTTTTATTTTTACTATGATTATAATCTTAGATGCAATCAATTATAAAAAAATACAGATACTGATACAGGATACAGATACAGGTACAGATACATAAAAGCTCTCAGCGACAGCAATCTGACGCGTTGTGTATTTTGAGGATATCCTCAACATTCCAGAGCTTATACATTATGTATTTGTAATTATTTTTAGTTTCTTCCATTTTTCTTGATTTTAGGCTAATTAACTCTTTTTCAAAATCAATTCCCATAATCTTGATAATTGTCATATAATTATAGAGTATATAAGGATGGTATAATTCGGTATTGTAATAATTTATTTCAAAACCATTCTGATATCTCAATTTGTGGTTTAATAATTCTACATAATCCAGCAATATATGCTCTATGAAACAGCTGCGAAATAATGCAGTTTCCTTGTTAAACATAATATCTACGGCGCTTGCCATTTTTCCACTGGCATCTTTAATAACCTCTTTATCTTCACGAGAGATGCTTTTTGACTTTTTTAGCAAACAGTTGAATATGCGAACCGCATAAAGTTCTGCGCGATTCTTGCTAATTCCATCGAGGATATGCTGATTTTCCTTGGCGGCCTTGCAAACACGACAGAGCTTCTGGCATTCCTTGGTGTCGCCGATGCCTTTAAAGGCCTTCTCATTCGCAAAGAGGATTTGAGCCACAAGAGAGCCGTCCATTTTCTGGATAATTTATCTATCCTTATATGCTATCAATTTTTACACAAAATAATTGAAAAAAATAACATATTTATTGCTCGCATATTCTCATAATTTCATAATTTCATAATTTCATAATTTCATAACTTCATAATTTCATAACTTCATATATATCTTAATATATAGTATTATATATAATATAGAAAGAGCAATATATAATATGAAAAAAAAATATATAATTGAAATTTTAATTAAACATTTTGAAAAATATAATTCAAAATATTTTACAGAAAATATTATTATAGATAATATCAATTACTATAAGTATTTTAAATGCTTACTTAAAAAGGACCTGTTAAAAATATATGAGACTGTTAGCGACGATTTAGCCAGCAAAACAATGCGAAAAAAAGATAAGCTTTCTATAGCTAAAAAACTCGGCGAACACTTTGATATAAATACTGCAAAATATTTCCTTGATGTAATAAATAGTAGCTACTATGATAACATAAAATATAGCACATATTTAAAATGTTTATCTAAGAAAAACATTGACAAGATTTTTATAAATATCAACAAAAATATTAATAATTATAACAATGAAACCCGAGTATCCCCAACAGTCCCTGCAGTCCCGGCAGTCCCTGTAGCCAAATCTATTAAAACTACCCCTTCAGCTCCTAAGACAGCAGCTGAATCTATAGTATCCTCTATAAAAAAATACAAGTCTCTTAAGTCTCTTAAGTCTCTTAAGTCCGATAAGTCTCTTAAGTCTCTTAAGTCCGATAAGCCCGATAAGCCCGTTAAGCCTGATAAGCAGAAGAAGAAAACAAAACCGGTAGAGAATCCGGAAGTGAGTTTAGAGTTTTTGCCATTTTATACACAGCGAAAGGCTAATAAAAATTATGAGGAGAATCTAAGATATATAGCAAATAAATATAATAGAAAAAGAATCTATATATCTGATTATATTGTCAAATTATCGCAACTATTTTTAAATGATGTAATAGTGCTCAACGATATTAATAATAAGCCTATAAAAATTATAATTATTAGAGAATTATATAAAAATATAGAATCTCTGCTATATGTTGGTAAAATAATAGAAGGGGATATGATAGGCGAAGAGGTAGTCGTAAAGATACAACCGAGACTTCCCGATATACTACATAAGATGAATATAAAGATATTGTATCAAATAATGACCGAATATTATATTATGAAGTTATTAAATGTTAATTGCGCGAATGCTATTGTATCAAAAGTATATGCTTATGGTAGTATCGGAGAACTTGTAGAGGGGGACATTGGTAGATATGTGCTGGTGTCAAAATTATTAGGGAAAGATTTGAGACAATTACGAGGCAATAGAGATATCTTAAAGATAAAGAGGATATTTATATTAATTTTGAGAGCTTTACAATCAATGCATAATTGTAATTTGAAAAAAAATATATCAATAATCCATTTAGATATTAAGCCGCATAATATAGTATTTGCAAATGAAAATATGAATGAAATTAAAATAATAGATTTTGGATTGTCTGTAAATATTATCAATGCAAAGGGAGTGCGAGAAATGAAAGTACGCAAAGGTTATGTAGGAACCTTGTTATATATGGCAACTATGATGCATAAAAAATATATAACTGATTATATGCTCGATATTCAATCGTTGGCTTGGGTATTATTTGATTTACTATGTGATAATAATATATTAACGAAAGGCAATATAGAAAAAGATTCTGCAGAAAATACCGTATATTATAACAAGATATATTTTATTAATAATTATAGAAACCCCGAATATATCAAAATGATAGCGAGTGGTGGCTTAACTGCAAACAATATAGCAGTTATTGGCGAAATTGTTGAATATACCATAGATAGGGCAAACAAGACAAATAGATATCCGACGGACAAAAAAACGGCAGATGGGGTATTTTACTGCGATTATAACGATGCCTATTACAACGATATTGAAATGTTATTAAATAAACTCTCATAGGCCTCAAACAGCCTCTCAATAGCCTCTCAATAATTATTATAAAAATACTTAGATTAACAGAGCAGTTGCAGAGACGCTGGAATATCTTTATTTTTTCATTTTAAAATTTGAGTACATCTTTCTGTTTTTTCAAAAATTTCAAAAGTTTTTTAGAAATTACAAAATAATTCAAGAGATGTACTCAAATTTTAATTTTCAATTTTCATAAAAATCTGGTTTCTTTTTAAGACATCATAATGGTAATATAAATATATCAATAGCCTCTCAATAGCCTCTTAATATCCCGCGTTGGGGGCGGTCTCCCCCATAGGGCGGTCTCCCCCACTATAAGACCGCCCCCATCAGAAGGTTTTTTATTAGTAAGAATAGGGAAAATACAAGAAGGCACAATAAGATGTCTATGATGACTCTTTCAATACAATATAGAGTATCGTCGATGATTACTATAATCTCTTGAATCATATTTGATGCGATGATTATTTAATATTTATAAGACAGTCAATTTTTTTACATAGAATAATATACATCACCCTTTTCTTCGCTGATTACAAAACACCTCCTATATAATGATGTAATAGTATCATATAATATATAAAATATATTCATCACAAAGAAGACCTCGGTTCTATCTAATAAATCTAAATAATAATAATCGGAAAAAACAAGAAAAACATTTTATTACCCCCTGTGGGACTCGAACCCACACTCTTTTGATTAGAAGTCAAACGCGATATCCAATTTCGCCAAGAGGGCATAAAAATATAGAAAAAGTAATAAGCGTATTTAATGTAATACACTTTATACACACATATTAAAATAGCATTTTTAGACGCATTCCCACGCGATATTTCATATAAAAAATGACTGCATTATATTTACATAGATAACTATAACAAATATTATGAGCGATAACAGCGAGAGCGGCGATTATATTATTACGGCAGAAAAGCATAAGGATAAGGTAATAGCTGGAGTTGACGAGGTAGCGCGAGGGACTTTTATAGGCCCAGTGATAGCTGCGTGTGTCGTGTTGCCTAAGAGTTTTCCAGATGATACATATAAGCAAATTAAGGATTCTAAAAAATTATCTGAAAAAAAGCGGGAGTTTTTGGCTTCATATATCAAGGATATTTGCGTAACATATGGAGTCGGCGAAGTATCTAATAAAGAGGTTGATGAAATAAACATTTTAAATGCTACTATGAAAGCGATGAACCGAGCTATTAATGAGGCATATAAGAAGGAGCCTTTCAATTATTTGCTGATAGATGGACCGAACTTTAAGGGATATATTCCGCCGGGAGAGGAAGCGGAAATGATAGAGTACGAATGCGTATTACAAGGGGACGCAATTTATTTATCTATTGCAGCAGCTTCTATAGTCGCCAAAGATTATCATACGAAGTTGATAAATAAGCTTGTTGAAGACAATCCTATATTAATGCGCTATGATATAAAAAAAAATAAGGGGTATGGAACAAAAAATCATCTTGCCGCTTTAAAAACATACGGATTGAGCGAATTTCATAGAAAAACTTTTGGAATATGTAAAACCTTGTAAAACAAACTGTTTTTACATAGTAGCCACTCTTTCAGCCGCAGAGTTTGTAACAGATAAAGGTATTGAAGACAATATTCCCTTATCTCCATAACAATCTAAATAACTCCAAGAAACACCGCATTTCTTAGCATATTCGCATTTTAACTCTTGATTTTTCTCTTTGTCCTCCATAGAATCAAGTAAATACGGATATAATTCATTACATATCAAGGGTTTAATTTTATCAACATGTGCTTGATCTACTTGATCGGATTTATACCTCTCCGATCTATCATTCTCATATTTAACAATTGTATTATCAAAATATTGGCCATGTGCTTGCGCCTGTGTAGTCCATGTATTTTTATAAACACCGGTTATTTCCGCATATTTTTCCAAATCAGGATTTATATTAGAAGAGTTAACATATAAATATTTAGGTCGGGAATTATCTTTTTTTAAATCATCGAATGTAGTCCCTTTTTTATAGATGTTATTATTTTCATTAATCAATTCCAATTGGGATTTAAGCTCATTAATATCACCATATACATTAGGGTCTGGAACACACTTATAATTTAATACATGATCTTCTGCTGATATATTGATGTCATCCGGTCTGTTTAATATATATTGCTCATTTTTGCCTTTTTTATAATCCGGGTCTTGTGTTAAAGGATTTTCTTTAGCTGCAGAATATTTTGTTATATTATCTTTAATATTTTTTTTTATTTTCTCCTCAACTTTTTCTAATTTCCAATAATCAGGACAGACAGGTAATGTTTCTACGCTTTTTCTTAGTTTGCGGGGTACTAAGCTAAATATAGAGACTATTAAATATATAATAATAACAATTGCACCTAAAACATATGTAATAACTGCGGGGAAAAACTTGTTATATATGTATGTTCTTCCCCATTCCGTGAAAAATATGACGGAAAGGAGAATTATGGCGGTAATACCATATACGAAGCAAACCATCCAAGTTCCCTTGTACATATTTAATTTTTCTAATTTGAATAGTTCAAGTTCCTTCTTATTCGGTTTAAAGCGCAATTTAGTTTCGGGGTCTAAGCCTAAATCCGATTCATCATAGGAAAAAGCAGTATCTATATAACCACTCATTTTTATATATATATTTTTCTATACTTCTATAATATTATATTATTTATTATTTGCTATTATCTATTAATATTTATTAATATCTATTAGTAATATCTAAGGTTTTAGTTCCTTTTGTTGAAGGAAGCGTGGATCTTTCAAGGGGAACGGGCATCGTGCTGATATCGCGCAGGTATTTTTGCGATTGTTTGATATTTGATATAATTTCAGGGACGCTCCACTCAATCACGCGCGTATTTAACGATAATACCTGTTCTCTCACATTAAATATGCTATTCTTCCCATATTGAAAATAAATAGAGCGCATAATAATTTTAAGCTCGTCATCGCTTTGTCGCGATATATTTATTTCTCCGGAAGTATCATTTAATATTTTATTGCGTATGCCTCTTTGCAATAGATTGATATTGTCTATTGAAAAAAAAAGCTTAGATACTTCCGTACAATCAAGATTGCGCGATATAACATTTATTTGATGCTCGGAAGCTCTGATGCGCGATTTTTCAATATTAAAAGTGCTGCTATTTGTGGCATCAATACGACCGTTTAAAAAGTTCATTCTATGTAATACCGGATTAGATTCGTCAAGTTCTAAATATTCCATTGTTCTTAATCTACTTAATATATATAATTATTTTCATTTTATATAATAGTAGTAATAATTATATATGATAGATTGCAAAGATATTAAATTGTGTTCTCTCGAATTGATAAAAAGTATAAAACGCCGTAAGCCTATTAATAAACTGGATGAGGGGAAAATAGTAATGTTAATGAATATATACATTGATAAACTCATTTTCAACATCGCATCTTTGTGCGCCCTTTTATGTCTCAAAATGGGCGTAAAACAAATATTAAATAACCATATGAGCTATTTAATACACTATATCAATAAATATTGTAATTCCGCACGAATCACCGGTAAATCTACAACTGTAATCGTATCAACAAGGGGTGGAATGAGAGGTGGTGCGTTTAATACTGCCGCTTTTTTTGGTGTAGATGAGTCCAGACATTACAGAGCCGAAAATGTAAGCGGTGATATAATGAATATTGATTTTGCGAATAATGTCGCGAGACCTGCGTTGGGATTACAGATGACTGGCGGGGCTTGTTCTAAATTGAACAAGGCGGTAAAGAAGAAAATGAAGAAAATATTCAATAATTTTAATGTAAAAATAAGCGATAAAATGCTTGATGTAATTATGGAACAGTTCAATGAAATATTTAATAATTTCATTAAGAAGCTTACGGATACAAAGGCTACCGAATTAAAATACGCAAATTTCAAAAAACTAATCTATAAAAGTAAAATAATGAAAAATGATATATAAATATATATGAATATAATTATTAAAAATGCCGATAATTACTTTGGACGGTAATATAGGTTGCTATAAAACGAGCATCCTAAATTATTTTCATAAAAACTACAAAACACCCGTAGATTTAGAGCCTGTTGAAAATTGGAGCGAATATCTCAAAAATATGTACGATACCGAGAACAGCACTTATAATTTTCAAATAAAAGTATGGCTTGACAGATGCTGGATACAAGAGAAATCCAATACTATTATATTGATGGAACGGAGCCCTTATTTCATCAAAAATGTATTTGTTGAGAAGGCTTATGAAGATAAAAGTATTAGCGAAGAAGAATACCGAAATATTCTGACTCTTCATAAAACTACCGATAAATTGTGGGAACCGTGCGGATATGTATATTTAAGGTCAAATCCCGAAATATGCTTTAATAGAATTAAAAAAAGAGGTCGGGAAGCCGAGAAAAATATCAAACTCGAATATATTAAACGAATCCACGAATTACACGAAAAGAACTATGAAGAAGCTGTCAGAAATAATAAAAATATAATATATATTGATGTAGAGAATAAAAGTATAGCCGATATATGTAGCGAAATTATATCCTCCAACATCTATAATAACACTATGAACCAAGTATATAACTTATAGCCACTCCAACCTCGTGGCGCATTCTTCAGATTCTTAGCAGGGAAAGATGGGTGCCCTGGTTCCTACAAAGCAACTGTAATATAGCCTGTCCATATCCTTGTATTCCAATGTAGGCGATGAAGAATGAATCAGTTTTCTATTATTAAATATGAGTAGGTCATTATTTTCCCATTTAATATCAATAATATTATCTTTATTAACTACATTTTTTGACATAATTTCTCTATATAAATCAAAGCTATCTCCACAGGACATTTTATCAAACTTCGTAAAACGGAATGGGGATAGCATTAGGGCTTTGCGATTCCTATTATAGTTAGAATAGACGACAAGAGGCTCCTTAGTAATAATGGTCTCCTCTTTTTCAAAGTTCATATCATTATTTTTTACCCTATTATATCCCGTATAATCAAAATATGTATTCATCATTCCCGTATTAGTATTTGAATAAATGACTTTTAAATCGTAAATCTTGTCTTTAATATTGCTATCAATACTATCGTAGGCGTCTTCGAGGCTGGCGAAAAGCGTATTGCCGCCCCGAGTAGGCGTCTTAATCATATACATACTGGAAACTACGGGAGGCAAATAAGTTCCTTGACCTACAATATCCTGGTGCCACACGAGCGAGTTTTTAAAGGGTTCGCTATATTTTAAACGAACATCTTTGACACCGTGAAGGTCTTTAATATAGCAATTACCTCTGAGGGCAATTTGAGGGACAATATCAACTTTCGAATATTCAAACGGATGGATAGTATCATTAGTATGCTTATCGTCAAATAGCTTGCAAAACTCGTAATATTCTACTGGATTAATCTTTTGATTTTTAAATAATAGCAGGGGTACGCTATTGAATAGCTTGATAAGCTGATATTTATCATAATCCGACAAATATTTAATATCTGCATTAGAGATTACTGCGAGATTCCTTTTATATGTGGGAAATGATACAGTGTATGAATAAGCTCCTCTTATATTCATAGAGAACACGAATAACACGAGGAATACCGCAAATACCGCGAGACACGGGCGAATCTTGAATGACGATGGAAACTGCATTGTTATCTGGAATATTAGTATAGATAGGTGTAATGTTAATAAAAATAAATTAAATAAGATATCAATTTTTATAATTATATTGATATGGAATTATATTCGAGATTATATTTTATATTTAGAATTGCCTAATTCAGGATATTTGTATTCTCTGTGTTTTGCGATGGCGACGACATAATCTTTTATTGAATTAGAGAGTAATGTTGAGGCTCTTAGAGGTATGCAGCTCGGAATATTAGGCACACAATAAATACTAACATTTTTATATGTAATAAAAGGGTTATCTTTGGTCGTCGGCTTTGATTGTTCTGTTATTCCTCCTTGGTCTATCGCCACATCCATAATAATACTATTATCTGGCATAGTATCCAGGATGTCGTTAGTCAATAATTTATTTGTTTCAGCGCCAGTATTATAGATACTCCCGATTGTTATAATTGATTTTTTCATAAGTATTCTTAGATTATCTTCAGTCATATTATAGATATTGATGATGCCTTTTGTACCCGGACAATCATCTGCCTCTCTCTTAATATTCTTAATTTTTTCCTCGTCCTTGTCAATAAGATAAATATTCTTATATCCCATTTTTATAGCGCGTTTCATAGATGCCTGTCCTACATTCCCTGCTCCTATAATTGTTATAGGAATATGATAAAAGTGATTAGGAATCTTTTTTGATATAAATGATTCCGCTTCAATAAATGCTTGGTCTCCGGCAATTGATGACATATTTGATAAAATAGGATAGTGGATTTTACCATCGGCGCTCTTAATAACTACTGTTTCGTAGGCATAGCAGATGGCATTAGATTCAATCATTCTTTCAAGAAGCCCCTTATTGCTCGCGAAATGGAAGAATGTAAATATAGTATGTTTTTCGTTTATAAGTGGATATTCTCTCTCTTGTGGTTCCTTGACTTTTACAATAAGGCTCGCGGTATCATAAAGCTCCTCTATGGTATTTCTTGCAAAGGCTCCTGCTTCTATATATTCATAGTCTCTAAAGCCTGCCCACTGTCCTGCGCCTTTTTGAAAATATACAGGGATACCTTCATCAACAATCCTTTTGACATCACTCGGAATCAATGATACGCGATTCTCATTCGCCTTCAATTCTGTGGGAATACCTACTGATAGCATAATACTCAAAAAATAACAATACCTATTATAATATCTTATGATAATTTTATATAATTGTGGGGGAAACCGCCCTATGGGGGAAACCGCCCCCAACGCGGTTTTATATGGAGGTGGGGGGAAACCGCCCCCAACGCGGTTTTATATGGAGGCTATTGAGAGGCTATTGAGAGGCTATTGAGAGGCTATTGAGAGGCTATTGAGAGGCTATTGAGAGGCTATTGAGAGGCTATTGAGAGGCTATCGAGAGGCTATTGAGAGGCTATCGAGAGGCTATCGAGAGGATCATTGGATATTTATAATACCATTCTGATGTCTTAAAAAGACACTGGATATTTCTAAAAATTGAAAATTAAAATTTGAGTACATCTCTTGATTTATTTTGTAATTTCTAAAAAACTTTTGAAATTTTTGAAAAAACAGAAAGATGTACTCAAATTTAAAAA